>Ga0299906_10000640_pt1 | contig 31518 bp, 24 predicted proteins | sample RVTome_14_FD_200259 | JGI IMG/M metagenome (GOLD analysis project Ga0299906, IMG submission 200259) | Soil microbial communities from uranium-contaminated site in the Upper Colorado River Basin, Wyoming, United States - RVT145D125 (version 2) ...
GTCGCGGTGGACCACGCCGTGGGTGTGGGCATAGTGCAGCGCACTGGCCACATCGCTGGTGATGCGGACCGATTCCTCGATGCCGAGTTGCGTCTCGCGGTCGAGCTTGCCGCGGAGGGTCTCGCCGTCGATGAACGGCATCGCGTACCAGAGGAAGCCGTCCGACTCGCCGGAGTCGAAGAGCGGCAGGATGTGCGGATGCTGCAGTGCGGCAGTCGTCTTGATCTCGACGATGAACCGCTCGGCGCCGAGCACCGCTGCCAGTTCGGGCTTCAAGACCTTGAGCGCCACCTTGCGATCGTGCTTGAGGTCCTGGGCCAGGTACACGGTGGCCATGCCGCCCGCACCAAGCTCACGCTCGAGGCGGTAGCGGTCGGCAAGGGCACTGCCAAGTCGGTGCGTCGTACTCACGGCGCGTTTCCCTGCGAGCTCGCCAGCCGTCGCAAGTGCGCGAACCAGTTGCTCATCACCTGCAGCTCTCCGGGAGGCGATGGTGGGAGCGAATAGTTGAGCACGTAGAAGCGTGAGCCGTCCGCGCTGACGTCGTAGCTCCGGTACGGCCCCGTCCGGTTGAAGTTCGCCGTGAAGAGCTCGCGGGGGGCCGACGGACGCGGGTCAGGACCCTCGCCGACCTCGACCGACATCATGCGCTGCCGAGGCACCCCGGAGCTATCGCTCCCCCCGGCAACGTTCAAGGTGTACACCAATTCCCTGCCATTGCGCGTCCACGCCGGGGAGCTCGCGGCCTCGGCGATCTTCCAGAGCCGATCCAGCGCAGGCCACGGCCGGACATAGAGCGCCGGCGCGCCGCCGCCGCCCACGTTCGAGACATAGGCGAGCCACCTGCCGTCCGGGGAAAGCGTTGCCCACCTGCCCCAGGCCCTCGTGGGAATTGCGCGCGCTGTGCCATCGGCGAGTGAGATGGCGAACAGTCCCGGACCACTGTCGCCCTGGAAGACCCCGATGAGTTCCGTACCGTCAGGCGAAAGAAAGGAGGGCCTACCCACGATCGTCCTTCCGGCTACAAGAGGCTCAGGGGGCCGGCTCAAGTCTGACTCCACCCAGACGAGCGATGCCGTGTCCGCCACGCGTGACCGCGCGAGCAGTCGGCGACCGTCTGGCGACCAGATCGGATAGTGGGGGTGCGATGGGGTCCGCTGGTCCTGACTGGTCCCACGCTCGAGATCAATGATCTTGACGCCACTCCGTGTTCCCACATACCCGATGGCGGCCTGACGACCATCCGGGGAGAGACGCACCCCGAGGGCCTGCCTGATCGGTCCCACCTCCACGGGCGAGCGCCGTCCCTGCCGATCGAGCCAGGAGAGGGCCGTGACCGCGTCAGGGGCAATCCCTCCTGCTAGCCAGGCCATTTGTCCCCGGGGCGAGAACGCCAGCTGCATGGCGCCCGTAATCACTGCGGTGTTGCCCCCGTTCAACGCCTGCATGACGTCGGGGACCACCGTGAAGGGTGCCGTCGTGATCTCGGGCCGGGCCGGGTCGAACGCCACGCCGAGCACCTTGCCTTGACGGGCAAAAATCAGGTGACCGGTGGGCACATACCGTGCATCGGCCGCGTCCTCGATCAGAATCCTCCGTTCACCCGTCCCCAGCGAGAGCCATTCGACCCGAAAGGAGCTCATATCGCGCAGGTCGTCGCTCCAGGTAAAGAGAATCTCCCTTCCACCAGGGAGGAAGTGGGGCAGGGCCGTTCCGGAGCCCGCCACCAAGGTATCCGGCGGGGCAGCGCCGGTCGCCGAGACGCGCATCAGTCCGGCAAAGTACTGGCTGAAGACGATCTGATCGCCGCTCCAGCTCGCGCCCCAGACGGGTTCATCGAAGGCGATGATATCGGTCGGAGGCCCTCCCGCGAGGGCAACGCGCCGCAGGAATCCATCGGCCGAGTACCCGATCGACAGGCCATCCGGAGAGAAGAACGGACCCTGCGCCCCGACGATCCCCGGGATCGGCGTGGCGATCAGGGCATCAAGCTGCCGCACGTAGAGTTTGCCCGAATCGCCAACAAACACCAGGGTGCTGCCATCCGGAGAAAAAACGAACGCGGTGAGCGACGGCCGCATACTATTGCTGGGACTGCTGGCGAACCGCTCACCCCTCCCGAGCGAAAGCTGGGTGTGCATCGGGGGAGCACCTTCTTCGTTGGTGGGCTGCAGCCAGCCCCATGCGGCAATCGCCATCGAGAGGCCGGCCAGCGCTGAGAGCCCCCAGATGGCGCGGCGATACCGCGCGGACGCCGTCGCGGAGACTGCCGGGCTTGACGACCCTGCCACGGCAAATCCGGGATTCTGAAGCGCCTCGGCGAAGGCCTTGGCACTCTCGAACCGGTCGGCGGGCAGCTTCTCCAGCGCCTTGGCCACCGCCGCCGCCACATTCGGCGGCACCGCCTTCCGCATCCGGGTCACCGGGGCCGGCTCCTCCGTGACGATTTTCATGATGATCTGCTGCGCCGACCCTCCGCTGTGGGGCGGATTGCCGGTGAGCATTTCATACAGCACGCTGCCGAGGGAGTAGATGTCGCTCCGGGCGGTGATCTCCTTTTCAGCGGTGGCCTGCTCGGGTGACATGTAGTGCGGGGTGCCGAGAGAGAGGCCGGTCTCGGTCATGCGCCCGCCCGCCGCGGCGCTCACCGCCAGGGCAATGCCGAAGTCCATGACCATCGGCCGGCCGTCGTGCAGCAGAATGTTCTCGGGTTTGATGTCACGGTGGACCACGCCGTGGCGATGCGCGTAGTCGAGGGCGTCGGCCACTTCGCGGGTGATGCGCACCGCCTCGTCGATGCCGAGCTGCGTCTCGCGGTTCAGGCGATCGCGGATTGTCTCGCCGTCGATGTACGGCATGACGTAGAACAGGAATCCGCCTGCGTCGCCGGAATCGAACAAGGGCAGGATGTGGGGGTGCTGCAGCGCGGCGGTGGTCTTGATCTCGGTAATGAAGCGCTCGGCACCAAGCACCGCGGCCAGGTCGGGCTTGAGGACCTTGATGGCCACCTGGCGATCATGCTTGAGGTCCTGGGCCAGGTAGACGGTGGCCATGCCGCCCTGGCCGAGTTCGCGCTCGAGGCGGTAGCGGTCGGCGAGGGCGGCCGACAGGCGCTCGAGACTCACGGCCGTGCCTCCCAGGCGCGCAGCGCCGAGGGGGCGGCCGACAGGCGGTCGAAGGTCATCGATTGGCCTCGTCCACGACCCGCTTGATCTGTCGCAGCCAGCCCGGCACCACTCGAAGGTAGTGTCCGGCATCTCCTGCGGGCGACTGCAGGTAGACCAGGTCACCGTCACCGGTGAACGCGAACGACCAGCCGGGCGTGTCCACAAACCTCGGGTCCTGGGTCACGAGCTGACGCGGCCCGACCGGCGATCCCGATGCGTGGTCGATCGTGACCTGATGGATCACCGACGCACCGGGCAGCTGGAAGGCCAACTCCGTGGCGGATCGCCAGCGCGGCTCGATCCCCTCGGCATCCACCTGGTAGACGCGGTCCATGGCCGGCCAGGGCAGCAGGCGGATACCGCCCGCGCCCTGATTCTGCGCCGCGATCCAGCGGCGATCCGGGGAGATGCTGGTGAAGAACGAGCTGAAGCCGAGCGAGTCCACCGTCGTCGGCGCGACGGCGGGGTTGAGCAGAAGCGCCTGCCCCGCGTTGGTTCCCGCACCCACGAGCAGAAAATCGTCGGCCAGCCAGGCGGAGGGCTGGGTCACCATCGTTCTCTGACCCGGCAACAGTGCGCGGGGGGCCTCCGGGGAATCGAGCCGCCGGAGCAGCAGGGCCTCCTGACCCGGGGCGGTATCCCGCCGGTAGACGAGACGGGTGCCGTCGGGGCTCCAGACCGGGGCACTCAAGTAGAAGCCCTGGTCGTAGCGCTCGTAGGTGCCGTCGCGGAGATCGTAGACCCGCAACTCCTGCTGCTGCACGCCCTCGACCACGGTTGCCATACGGCGGCCCTCGGGACTCGGGCTGAAACGCAAATGGGCGGCCGGGCTGACGTTGAGCGTCGTGAGGCGTCCGTCACGCATGCGCTGCACCAGGCGGCCGACCTCCGCATTGAGCCCCGGCAGATAGACCAGCGTGCCGTCCATCGTGAGGTCGTAACTGCCGGCCCCGAGATAGACACCGCGACGCACGTGCGGCACCAGGGCTACCGATCGGCCCACCGTCAACGAGTCGAGGTTGTGTACCAGCGTCCCCATCAGGGTGCCATCGATGGACATGTAGATCAGATAGCGGTCGTCCACCAGGCGGAAGTCGGAACCGAGCAGCAACGACCCCGTTTCCTTCGACCGGGGTGACCGAAGGAAGGCGTGCTTCGTCATCGGGTCATCGAGCATTCGCACGCTGGCGTACTTGTCCGCACCGCCGCCGCACAGCAGGCGATCACCGCCGCCGATCAGACTCGGCATCTGGCAGTACTCGATCCTGGTTTCCCGGACCAGGCTCCCCGCCGGATCGATCCACCGCAGCCGCCGGCCGTCCTCATCGACCATCAGGATCAGGTCGGTGGTCAGCCAGGCGCCCCAATAATTGATCGCGCCGGTGGGGGCGATCGCCACGGATGGCCCGCCCGTGAGGTTCACGACCCGCAATTCCACACCCTTGCCAAACGCGACCCGCTGGCCATCGGGTGAGAGCAGGGGCAGCCCCTCTGCGCCCTCCGTGCCGGCGATCGGCACGACCCCTTGTCCCCTCAGGTCTCTCCGGTAGAGTTGGGTCGACGCGCTTGTGGACGCCACGTACACGATGAATGCCCCATCGGCGGCCACCGCGAATCGACGATCCCACCCCGACAGCGACATGGGTGCATCGGCCGGCAGTCCGATGTCGCGCACGCCGGCGTCGCCGCGTGTGACAACCCAGCCAACCGCCGCGCCCACCCCGGCGATCACCAGCGCGATGGCGAGCCCGACCCCGCGGTTGCCCTGCCAGCCGGTGCGCGTCCCCGTCCCCGGAAGGGCGCCCGTGGTGACTGTGTGGCGGAACGCGACGTTGTCGAGTGCCCGGGCGAATGCGCTGGCAGTGGCGAACCGATCGGCGGGGAGCTTGGCGAGCGCCATCAGGACCGCGTCCTCGATGTGCTCGGGCACTGTCTCGCGCACCGTCCGGATCGCTGATGGTTTCTCGGTCATCACCTTCGCCACGATCGCCTGCATGCTCGACCCGGTGAACGGTGGGTCGCCCGCCAACATTTCGTAGGTCACGGCTCCGAGGGCGTAGACATCGCTGCGGGCGTCAATCGCGCGCTCGCCCATCGCCTGCTCGGGGCTCATGTACTGCGGCGTGCCGAGGGAGAGTCCCGTCTGCGTCATCCGCTGGCCCCCCGCGCTCTGGACGGCGAGAGCGATGCCGAAGTCGGCCACCAGCGCATGGCCACCCTGCAACAGGATGTTCTCGGGCTTGATGTCGCGGTGGATGATCCCCAGGGCGTGGGCCGCGCCCAGCGCGTCAGCCACCTCGCGGGCAATCAGCAGCGCCTCCCCGAGGGGCAACTGCCGCTCGCGCTCCAGGCGGGTTCGGAGCGTCTCGCCGGAGACGTAGGGCATGACATAGAAGAGGAGGCCGTCGGCCGCGCCGCTGTCGAGCAGCGGCAGGATGTGCGGGTGCTGCAGCCGGGCGGTGGTCTTGATCTCGGTCAGGAACCGCTCGGCGCCGAGGGCGGCAGCGAGGTCGGGGTGGAGGACTTTGATGGCCACGTCGCGATCATGGCGGAGATCGTGCGCCAGGTAGACCGTGGCCATGCCGCCCTGGCCGAGCTCGCGCTCGAGGCGGTAGCGGTCGGAGAGGGCGGCGGAGAGGCGGTCGGGTCCGGTCATGGTCGCCACGCGAAGGGGCCGATCACGGACTCGGCTCGCTGGGCAACCTGGGCCAACTCATCAAGCAATTCCGGCGCCTCCTTCAATTCCGCGAGATCCCGGAGCTCGGCCCATCTGGGGCCAGTCGAGGCGGCCCCGCTGGCGGAGGATGACCCCCTCAATATCGACCCAGGCCCGCGGCCGGGCCGCGAACGCCTTGTACACAACCAGATCCTCGGCGGCACAGGTCCGCAGGCCACCCCACCGATGAAACGAACTGCCACTGCTGGGCTTCGAGGGTCCGCTGCAGCCGCGCGCCGGCCTCAAGCAGGGTGATCACGATCCGGAACGGCGATGCAGGAGCCGTTGCTGCTCCACCAACCCGGAAATCCGTTCGGGATCCAGCGCCCGCACGCCCTCCAGGTGGGCGTCCTCCAGCGCGGCGGCGATCCGGCCCAGGTCGGCAGTCGCCAGTTCCAGAAGCCGGATCTGCTCCAGGACGGGACCTGCTGCTCGCCATTGAGCCATCCATCCGTGGCGCTGGGCTTCGGTGGGTGCACTCATCCTGAGAATCTACCCGGTCGGGAAGGTTGGCCCGCTGCCTGTGGGCGACGCGGTGCGGATCGCCCGCGAGGTCGCCGAGGCTCTGGACCACGCCCACCGCGCCGGGATCGTCCATCGCGACATCACCCGCCGCGCTGGCCGCCGCCCCCTCGGCCCCGGGATCCGGGCGCCAGCACCGGCTCGCCCCCCCCGCTCGACCCCCCCCTCAGCCTGCCTGCACCGTCCCTGGACGGTTCATTCACCCAGCCGGATTTTGGGAGGGCCGATTGAAATTCCTATACCGCATGGACGACCTGGGCCTGCTCAAATGGTAGGGGTCGGCGGTCCTCAGGCCACCAGATAATCGGAGCCGCGAAGAGCGCACGCGCGGCGGGAGCCGTCGCGGCGGCCGGGAGAAGTAGCTCCCTTTGGAACCCTCGGGGCCGGGAGCGGTTCTAGCGAACGAGTCGAGTCCGGCGGTCGATGGTACAGTCCCCGTCTCCGGAGAGCAGCCGGTCGAGATCCTCGGGCCAGCGTGCGTCCTTGACCAGGACAAGGCGTGCCGGGACTCGAACGAACCAGCGAGCCTGTTCGGTATAACCCATCGCACAACCGCTGGTATTCGCGCACCGGACGACCATCCTCGATTCGGGAGGTCAGTACCCGCCGGACACAGGCGGGCCGGGAGACCCAGGATACCCGGCGTCCGAACAGGGCGGGGCTGAGGCGGACGCTCAGAACAGAGGGCCCCGCAATTCCAACCGGCGAGGCCGTGGGCTCGGATTGCAGGAGCATCGGTGGTTGATCGCCCCTGAAGAGCACGACGGTGGTGAACGCGGGCCTGACAAGCTCGAACGTGAGGTAGCCCGGCGTGTCGACCCGGAGTTCCCCCAGGAGGTGACCGGAGTCCGGTACTGGCTGGATCGGAGCGGGCCGCTTGGCACAGCCCAAGGTGAGCAAGGCGGTCAGCAGACCAACGCAACGCAAACGCATACGAACCCCCTTCTTACCGGCAGCCAAGCCTGCCGGCGTCTTCTTCGAATGTGACGGGATTCCGACGATCGGTCAACCCGGGCCGGCGGGACAGTGGACAGCCGGCCAGGTCTCGTGCATGATAGGGGGGCCACCCGGGGGAGTCTGTGGGGTGGCCTTCTGTGGTGAACTTGCAACACGGAGTTGTTGCAGGGAATGACGAGTCGACTCCGCGCCGCGGTGCTGCTTTGCGCCGCCGCGGCGTGTACCAATAGCAGCCTCGGCGTTTCGGATATCCTGGTGGTGTCCGAGATCCGTGTGTCCCCGCCCGGGAGCGAGGTGGTTTCGGGCGGGTCCGTCCAGCTTACGGCCGTTCCCCAGACCGCCAGCGGGATCCCCGTTCCGAACCGGACCGTCTCCTGGTCCTCCAGCGATGCCACGACCGCGAGTGTCTCGGGGTCGGGACTGGTCACAGGCCACATGGTCGGCGGGCCGGTCCTGATCACTGCGACGGTGGACGGCGTCGCGTCCGCCGTTCCCGTCACCGTGGTCGCGGTGCCCGTGGTCGACGTAGTGGTGGAACCGCATGAAGGGACGGTGCAAGCGGGCGGGACGCTCCAGCTCGCCGCGACCCCACTCGGCCCCGAGGGCGAACCTCTGACGGACCGAACCGTCCAGTGGAGCAGCGAGAACGACCTCATCGTCTCGGTTGACCAGTCAGGCGAGGTCACCGGGAGCGCCCCCGGCGGTCCGATCGCCGTCCATGCGATTGTCGCCGGGAAATTCGGAACGGCCCAGATCACCGTGACACCCCGGCCGGCGAGCCGGCTCGGGTTCCAGGTGCAACCCACCGACGGAACCGCGGGTGAGCCGCTCGCGCCCCCGGTCAAGGTGGCGATCCTGAACGCGATTGGCGGGGTGGTGACGACCTCCACGGCAACCGTGACACTCTCGCTCACCGGGAATCCCAGCGGGGCGACTCTGGGCGGGACCCCCTCCGTCGACGCGATCGATGGCGTGGCGACCTTCCCGGACCTGACGCTGGACAAGGCCGCTGACGAGTACCTGCTGACCGCCGCGGCCACGGGCCTGACCTCCGTCGAGAGCGAGGGGTTCGATATCGTGGCGGCGGCGCCGGGCAAGCTGCAGCTCACGACCCAGCCCTCGCCCACCGCCTCGAGCGGGACCCCGTTCGCACGGCAGCCCGTGGTTCAGCTCCAGGACGCCAACGGCAATCCCGTGGCGCAGGCGACGGTGCCCATTACCGCCTCGCTGGCCTCCGGGAACGGGAAGCTCGAGGGGACCCTGCTCGCCAACACCAACGCCAGCGGGACGGCGACGTTCGGCGGCCTGGCGATCATCGGGCCCGTGGGCGACTACGCCCTGCGATTCTCCTCACCGGGGCTGAGCGGGGTGGTCTCGGCCGCCATCTCGCTCGGGGCGGGCGGGGTCGCGCAGCTTGCCATCGTTACGCAGCCGCCCACGACAGCGCGGAGCGGGCTGCCGCTGACTCGGCAACCGGTGATCCAGCTCCAGGACGAATCGGGCAATCCAGTGGAGCAGGCAGGGGTCCTCGTCATCGCATCGCTCAACCCATCGGTGGGGTCCCTTGGGGGCGATCTGACGGTGGCCACCAATTCAGAGGGTCGCGCCGTCTTCTCCAGCCTGGTCATCGCCGGGCCAACAGGGAGCTACACGCTGACCTTCGCGTCTCCGGACCTCGGCTCGGTCATGTCAAACATGATTCAGCTCGGGGCCGGTCCGGCGGCGCGGCTGGTCATCACGGTACAGCCGTCCGCCACGGCGCAGTCGGGCGTAGCCTTCGGACGCCAGCCGGTGCTCCAACTTGAGGACGCGAGCGGCAATCCCGCACCCGAGGGCGGCGTCGCGGTGACCGCCGCTATCGAGGCGGGGCCGGGAGGGACGCTGGGCGGCACCACGGTGGTTGTGACGGACGGCGGCGGAAAGGCGACCTTTGGCAACCTCCAGATCTCCGGGGCCGCCGGCGAATACACGCTACGGTTCAGCGCCACCGGCCTGACCGGCATCACGTCGGCCACCATCGAGTTGGGCGCGGGCGCCGGCAGCAAACTCGCCATCCTGACCCAACCTTCGGCGGTGGTCAAGAGCGGGGAGGTCTTTCCGCAACAGCCGGTCGTGGCGCTGCGCGACGCCTCGGACAATCCGGTCGAGCAAGGCGGGGTGCTGATCACGGTCAGCATTCAGACCGGAGGGGGGACTCTTCAGGGGACGGCCAGCATCCCGACCGACGACCAGGGCGTGGCGACGTTCACCAACCTGGCGATCGCCGGCGACCCCGGGACCCGGACCCTCATCTTCGCGGCGAGCGGGTTCGTGAGCGTCGCGTCGAACGGTGTGGAGGTCGAGGACGATACCCCTCCGCCGACGGCCAAGGCGCTCGTCATTACGCAACAGCCCTCCGGCGTCGCGGTCAGCGGGGTTGCGTTTGTCCAGCAGCCCAGAGTGCGGCTGGTGGACGGGGACGGGAACCCGGTAAGCCTGGCCGACCTGGGGGTCACCGCGACCATCGCGAGCGGGGGCGGGACGTTGCAGGGCACGACCACAGTCGCCACGGACGCGAGCGGCACCGCGATCTTCCACGATCTGGCCATCAGCGGCAGTCCCGGGGACCGGACCCTGCGCTTCGAGTCGGCGGGATTGGAGGGCATCACCTCCAGCACGATCAGCGTCGCCGCACCGCCGCCGGCCGTTCAACTCCAGCTGGAGACCCCGCCTTCGGGGCAGGCGCAGAGCGGGGCAACGCTCTCGCAGCAGCCGGTCGTCCGGGTGCGTGACGCCGGAGGCACCACCCTGGGCGGGATCCTCGTCACCGCCACGGTCACCGGAGGCGGGGCCACCCTGCTGGGGGATCCCGCCACGCTGAGCGCCAACAACGGCCGCGCCGCGTTCACCGATCTGGGCTTGAGCGGTCTGACGGGGGACTACACTCTGACGTTCTCCGCGGAGGGGGCGGAGGACATCATCTCCGGCGGTATCGCTCTGGCGCCCGGCCCGGCATCCCAGCTCACCATCACCACGCAGCCGTCGGGCACGGCGTTCACGGGAGTGGTCTTTGGCCGGCAACCGGTGATTCAGCTCCGCGACGCCGCGGGCAACCCGGTCGCTCAGGCGGGCGCAGCGGTCACGGCGGAGAAGGCGTCGGGGTCCGGAACGCTGGGCGGTACCCTCACGGTGCTGACCGACGACCAGGGGACCGCGACCTTTACGGACCTTCGGATCACGGGCCTGCTAAGCGGCAACCACACGATTCGATTCGTCTCGGAGGGCTTGACGAGTGTCGTGTCGAGCACCGTGACGGTGTTCTAGTCTGGGTGTGCATCGCCCTGCATCGCCCTGCATCGCCCTCAAAACGCCAGCGCCATCCCCACGAACCCCACGATCGAGACCAGCAGCAATCCAGGGATGGCGAAGCGGAGCCAGCGCTCATAGGGCACCCCCGCCGCGAGCAGCATCGCGAGCATCGCACCGTTGGTGGGCGAGACACCATCCATCAGCGCGGCCCCGGTCTGGTAGGCCAGCACGGTCACCTGGCGTGAGAAGCCCAGGAGATCCGCGAGCGGGGCCAGGATCGGCATCGTCAACACGGCCTGTCCGCTGTTTGACGCCACGGGGATGTGCAGGATGGCCTGCATCGGCACCATCAGGCCCGCGGCAAGGAACCCCGGCACGTCATCCAGGGGCGTCGCCAGCCCGTAGAGTATGGTATCGATGATGTGACCCTCGCTCAGCACGACCGAGATGGCACGCGCCACCCCGACAAAGAGCGATGCGGCCAGCATGCCGGCCATCCCTTCCAGGAATTTCTCCGCCGTGCCCCGGAGCCCCATCCGGGCTACCAGGCCGACCGCGAAGCCCGCGACCAGGAACAACGCCGACAGCTCGTTGAACCCCCAATCGAGTCGCAACACGCCGTAGACGTAGGGCGCGAAGGGCAGCAGGACCAGCGCGAGCAGGATACCGTCGCGCCCGGTCGCCGTGGCCACGGGAACCGGGCCGACCTCCGGGTGGACATCGTCGTTCTTCACCTGCGACACGGTCCACCAGATCCAGAGCGCCACCGCGGCGAGCAGCATTGCCAGACGCAGGCCGCCCGCGCTCAGGGGTGGCAGCTCGGCGAAGCGCAGCGCGATCCCGGCGGCGAACGGGTTGGTGGGACCGAAGGCCGCACCCACCACCGCCGAGCCCAGGCTGATGGCCAGCGCGGTGACGGCGCCGAAGCCGAGCCCTCGCGAGAGGACCAGGAGCACCGGCACCAGCGCGATGATTTCCTCGTGCATGTTTTCGAGCGCGCCCAGGGTGGCGAAGGGGAGGCACATCAGGCCGACCACGAGGCGAGGCCGCCGCCGGAACCTTCCCACCAGGGAGGAAACCAGCCGCCCCAGCGCGCCGGTCTTGTCGAGCAGCGCGAACGCGCCCCCGACGAAGAGAATGGTCACGATTACGTCGGCCCCTGCGATGATCCCCTTGGGCACGGCCAGGAGCGTTTGCATCGGCCCGACGGGCGCCGGGTCAATCCGGTGGTAGGTGCCCTGGACCACGAGCTCCCGGCCGGTCGCGGGATCGGGCTGCCGGTCGTAGGCGCCGGCCGGCAGCACCCAGGTCAGGGCGGCGGCGACGACAACGGTGCAGAGGAGCAGGATGAAGGGATGCGGAAAGCGGGGCCGCATCGCCTAGGATCCGCCCAGACCCATCGCCTCCAGGACCCGCCGGCGCAGGTCGTCCTGCAAGGACCGTTTCAGGTCCGCCAGAGCGGGCGCCTCGGCGAGATTGTGCAGCTCGAGCGGATCGTCCTGAAGGTCGTACAGTTCGTCCTGTTCAGGGTGCTGCATCCAGTGGATGTACTTGAAACGGTCCGTGCGAAGCGCCCGGTAGTCCATGTCTACCAGATGGGGGAAGGGATTCTCGTAGGTGTAGAACTCCACGAGCATCGATTCGCGCCAGGCGGCGGCGGAGTCGCCGACCAGCAGCGGCACCAGCGAACTGCCCTGGATGTGGGAACCGACCTGGGCGCCGGCCAGTTCCAGCACGGTTGGTGCGAGGTCCACCGTGAGCACGAGCCCGCCAGGGCGGCTCCCCGCCGGCACCCGCGGGGGATAGCGGATGAGCAGCGGATTGCGAATCGACTCCTCGTAGGGCAGGCGCCGCTCCAGAGTCAGGCCGTGTTCGCCATAGAAGAACCCGTTGTCGCTGGTGAACACGATCACGGTGCTGTCCAGCAGGCCCAGTGCCTCCAGCGTGGCCATGATCCGCCCCAGGCCCTCATCGACCGCCAGCAGCATCTCCGCCCTGCGGCGGATGGTGACCTCGTCGGTCGTCGGTGCGGGAACCTGGGACAGGTCGGCGCCGTCCGGCACCGAGGCCAGCACGGCCAGCGCATGGCGTAGCGCCGGCTTGCCGTCCAGCTCCGCGAGGCTGGCGACCTGACTGGCGCGCCGGGTGAACTCCCGGTCGTCGTAACGGCCACGGTGCCGGGGAGCCGGGATGTACCCCCGCTCGGTGCCGGGATCCACCGAGCCGTCATCGCGCTGGGTGACGTCGGGATGCACGGCCTTGTGGGCCAGGTAGACCAGGAACGGTCCGTCGCGCTCGCGTTCGATGAAGCCGATGGCACGGTCGGTTAGCAGGTCCGTCGTGTACCCCTCCACCTCATGCAGGGCCCCGTCCTCGTGGAGCTGCGGATTGGTGGACCGGCCCTGCCCCGGCAGCCCGACCCAGTAATCGAACCCCGGACGAGGCGTGGGGTCGTTGCCCATGTGCCATTTGCCGAGGAACGCGGTGCGGTATCCGGCCTCCTGGAGGGCCGCGGGAAAAGTCTTCAACCGGTGGCTGGCCAGGCTGCGCGAGACGTTGTCGATGATGCCGTGCAGCGACGGGTATTGCCCGGTGAGAAGGCTGGCCCGGTTCGGCGAGCAGAGCGGCACCGCATGAAAGGAGTTGACGAACAGGGCGCCTTCGGCCGCGAGCCGGTCGATGTTGGGCGTTTCGAGATACGGGTGTCCCGCCGCGCCGAATTCGTCCCAGCGCAGATCGTCCACGACGACGACGACGATATTGGGACGCCCGGCGACCGGCCCGGACTGGTCGGCCGCCTCACGCGACAAGGGTGGCGCGCCGCATGCGGCGAGCCACCCCACGAGCAGCAGTGCGGGCCGAGGCACCCCTCAGTTCCCGCCCACGGGCTCCAGCCGCACGATCCGGGTCGGCTGACCCTGCCGGTCGTCGATGGCGAGGTAGATGAATCCGTCGGGCCCCTGCTTCACGTCCCGCACCCGGCCCATGCCCTGGAACAGGAGCTCCTCGGACCGCACCCGGGCGCCGTCCATGGTGAGCCGCACGAGCCGCTCTCCCGCCATGCCGCCCACGAAGAAGCTGCCTTTCCACTCGGGAAAGGCGTCGCCGGTGTAGATCAGCAGGCCCGCCGTCGCGATCGAAGGAATCCAGGCCCTGACCGGCTGCTCCATTCCCTCGCGGTGGGTACCCTCGTGAATCCGGGCTCCGCTTCCGTAGTTCACGCCAAACCCGATCACCGGCCAGCCGTAATTCGCGCCTTTCTGGATCAGGTTCAGCTCGTCGCCGCCCTGGGGCCCGTGCTCCGTCGCCCAGATGTCGCCCGTCTCGGGATGAATGGCGAGCCCCTGCGGGTTGCGATGCCCGTAACTCCAGATCTCGGGCTTCGCCCCGGCACGCGAGACGAAGGGGTTGTCGGCCGGGACCCGCCCGTCGTCGTGAATGCGGTTGATGGTGCCGTGATGATTGGTCAGATCCTGGGCGGGATGCGCCGCGAGGTCGCCGCGCGGGGGCGCCTGCCGGTCGCCCACCGTCAGGAAGAGCATCCCGTTGCGGTCGAAGGCCAGCCGGCAACCATAGTGGCCGTTGCCCTGGGACTCGGCGACGAAGATGTCCTGCATGCCGGTCAGCCGGTCGTTCTCGAACCGTCCCCGTGCCACCGCGGTGGTGGCCCGGTTCGCTTCCCCCGTCGGCTTGGAATAACTCAGGTACAGCAGCCGATTGCTGGCGAATTCAGGATGCGGCGTGACGTCCAGCAGCCCGCCCTGTCCCCGCGCCAGGACCTCCGGCACCCCGGCCACCGGCGTGGGGAGCAGCGTCCCGTTCCGGACGATCCGCAACCGGCCCGGCCGTTCGGTCACCAGAATATCGCCGCCCGGCAGGAAGGCGATCGACCAGGGATTCACCAAGCCCGCGGCGACCGTGACGACGCGGTAGTCATGCAACGCGGAGCGCTGGACCGGGTCCTGGGCAAGCGCGGGAGTCACGCCGGCCGGGCTGAGTCCGGCCAGCACAAGCAGCATCGATGTCCGGATCATCGTTCTCTCCTCGGGTATGCCGTTCGCCTCGCGAAGGGGCGGGCAAGCCGCCAGCAAGGCGCTTCGAATCTCGCCGCGCCTAGCGAGGCATGCAACCCGAGGGCTTTTACTCGTACCGGATGGCTGCGGCCGGCTCCGCCCGGGTGGCCCGCCGCGCCGGGACCAGGCTCGCCAGCAGGCCCACGGCCGTGATCACCAGCACCACCCCGGTGAAGACCGGGGGGTCCTGGGGCGTGGTCTGGAACAGCAGGATCCCGATGACGCGGGTCAGTCCGTAGGCCATCATCAAGCCGATCGAGAGCCCGATGGCCAACTGCATGATCCCCTGGCGCATGACCAGGCGGATCACATCCCGCGCGCTCGCGCCCAGGGCCATGCGGATCCCCATCTCCCTCATCCGCCGGCTCACCGAGAACGACAGCACCCCGTACAGCCCGACCGTCGCCATGAAGAGTGCCGCGCCTCCGAACGCGATGAACAGGGTCCCGAACACGTAATAGAACCAGCTGCCCTGGCGGATAACCCCCTCCATCGTGTCGACGTTGTAGATCGGCTGGTGCGGGTTGAGGCCGCGCACCGCCTCACGAACGGCGGGGGTCAGGGAGAGCGGGTCGGCCACGCCGGGCACGTGGATGGCGAGGCTTACGAATCGAAGGTCCCGCTGCGTCAGGGGCACGTAGTACCCCCAGGGCCTCGGCGTATCGGGGTCGAACCCCTCCATCCTAAGGTCGGGCACGACGCCGACGATTGTCATCCAGGGGCGCAGGCTGTCGCGCCCCGCCCGTTCCGCGAAACGCTGCCCCAGCACTTCCCGCCCCGGAAAAAACCGTTCGGCAAACGCCTCGTTGACGACGGCCACGGGGAGCGAGGTCGAATCGTCCCCGGCGTTGAAGTCGCGCCCCCGGAGCACCCGCACCCCGAAGGTTTCGAAGAACCCCGCCGAGACCGAGGCCGTCTGGGCCACCGGATAGTCCTGATCCCTGGCGTACACCTCGCCGGCAATGGCGATGTCGCTGCCGCTGTTGTCGGCCGGCAGGTTGGTCGTCAGCGCGACGGACCGCGCCCCCGGCAGGGCCCGGAGCGCGTCCGCCAGGTCGCGGAAGAAGACCCGCCGCGCGGCGGAGGTCGGAAACTCCGCCTCGAACAAGCCCACACGGGCCGTGAAGACGTGCTCGGTCCGATAGGGATACTCGAACGTTCGCAGCTTGGTGATGCTCTTGATCATCAGGCCCGCGCCGATCAGCAGCGCGCAGGACAACGCCACCTCGGCGGTCACCAGAATCCTGGTGAGCCGGCCGCCCAGCACTCCCGAAGACCCCCGATTCTCATCCTTGAGCGTGGCATTCACATCGGTCCTGAGAATGTGGAATGCGGGGGCCGCCCCGGCAATCAGCGCCGTGAAGACCGTCGCGCCGATCACGAAAAACAGGACGGGGACATCGAGCGCGAAGACCATGTAGTACGGCTTGCCAACGTCCTGCGTCGCCCAGTCGAAGAGCGTCACACCGGTATAGGCGATCGCCAGCCCCAGGATCGAGCCGGCCGTGGCCAGGAGCAGTGTTTCGGCGAAGAAGGGGAGAACGACCCGCAGCCGCTTGGCGCCAAGCGCCGACCGCACCGCGGCCTCCCGGGTGCGCAGCGTCGCCCGGGCCAACAGCAGGTTGGCCACGTTGGCAATGGCGATCAGCAGCACGAAGGCGGTTGCGATCTGCATCGCGCCGAACACCGCCACCAGCTCGGGGCCGGTGTCGCTCTCGACAAAGCTGCGGAACCGGGTTGTGACCCCTTCGTTGGAGGCCGGATACTCCCGCGCCAGGCGCTCCGCGATGACGCTCATCTCCAGCTCGGCCTGGTCGCGGGTGACGCCATCCCGAAGCCGGCCCAAGACCAGGAACGCGGCGCTGCGGCCCCGATCCGGAGTCTGGGCCCGGGAGTCGCGGCGAGCCACCCAGAGCTCCTGGTTCGCGGGGAAGCGGAACCCCTCGGGCATCACGCCAAGCACCGTGGCCGCCTCGCCGTTGACGATCACCGCCTTGCCCGCGATGCCCGGGTCCGAGCCGTACCGGTTGGTCCAGGCGTCGTACCCCAAGACCATCGTCAGCGGGGCCCCCGCTTCGTCGTCCCCGGGCCGGAAGCTCGCTCCCACCACGGGACGAACCCGGAGCAGGTCAAAGGTGTTGGCTGAAACGAAGGCTCCGTTGTAGCGCACCGGTCCCTCGGTCCCGCTCACATTGACCGTCCCGGTGCTGAACCCTGCCAGCCCCTCAAACGAGGTCTGCTGCGCCTGCCAGTCGTAGAAGTCGTGGACCGAGACCGAGAAAAACTCCTGGTCGCGGGACGGGTTGCTGCGGTAGATGAGGGTCAGGCGATCCGGCTCGGGAACGTCGAGCCCGCGGATGAACACCCCGTAGACCAAGCTGAAGGCCACCGTGCAAAGCCCGATCCCGAGGGCCAGCGTGACACTGGTAATGAGCGCCGAAATGGGCTCCTTGCGGAGCGCGCGCATGCTGAGCAGCAGATCCTGCCAAAGGGATCGCATCGGCTGGCCCGTAGAGAGGTATTCCGGTACTACGAAGGCCGGCCGGGGAGGTTTCAATCCGCAACGGAGCCCCTGGCGGGGACCCGGAGGAGGTGGGTTCTACGGAAGAGCCCCCCGACCGACCGAGGTCACTCGGGGGGCTCAGGGGCCAGCGCGTACTGGAGCGCCCCCGAGGGGCACACCCTGACCTGCTCGGCCACTTGCGCGGCGCTCGCGCGCTCCGGCCGCACCCAGCGCTTCCTCCGGATGTCGAAGACCTCGGGCAGACCCCGCACGCACGCCCCGGAGTGGATGCAGCGATTGGGGTCGAAGGTCACCGTGATCCCGTCGGTTTCATATACCTGCAAGCGCTTGCTCATACCGCATCGCTCCCTGCCTTGGGCGCGTCGAGGGTCGGCCTCAGCAGTCCGTCCGCCATGTGCCCGGCCCACCACGTTCGTGCCCGGTCTTCGGTCCACGCCGAACCGGTGTCGACCTCCGCGAGGCGTCGCGCGAGCTCTCGCGCGGTCTGAGGACGATCCGACGGATCCTTGGCCAGGCATGCCAGGACAAGGTTGTCGAGGCCTGCCGGGATCGGCGCGTGGCTCCGGCTGGAGGGCCGGGGTGGCGGCGTCCTGGCATGCTGCACAAGGTATCCCATCGGACTCTCGGCCGAGAACACGGTGTGGCCGGTCAGCAGCCAGAAGGCGACGCAGCCGGTGGCGTAGATGTCCGCGCGGCCGTCGATCGGAACTCCCTCGGCCTGTTCCGGCGCGATGAAGGCCGGCGACCCCGGCACCCGGTTCTCCCGCGTCAGGGCCGGTCCGCGCTCCGCCGGCTCCTCGAGGGCCTTCACGATCCCGAAGTCCAGCACCTTTACGAAGTCGTACTCCTCGCCGTAGCGGCAGAGGAAGATGTTGGCGGGCTTGATGTCCCGGTGGACCAGCCCCAGCGACTCGGCCTCGGAGAGGGAGTGGCAGACCTGGCGCAGGATGTGAATCGCCCGCTCGGCAGGAACGGGCCCGAACGCGTTGATCAGCCGCTCCGCGTCGAGGCCGTCGAGCAGTTCCATGACGTAGTAGAATGCCCCACCCTCGGCGACCCCGAAGTCGTAGAGGTCCACGGTGTGGGGCGAGCGGAGCCCGGCGATGACCTGCGCCTCGCGCTCGAAACGGCGCAGCACCTCGGGCGAGGCAAGCAGGGACCGCCGGATCAGCTTGACCGCGGCCGGCCGCGCCAGAAAGCGGTGCCTGGCGCGCCACACTTCGCCCATGCCCCCCTGCCCCAGCCGCTCTTCCAGGTGGTAGCTGCCCATCTCCCGCGCCGCGGCGATCTCCCGACCCAATCCGTAGATCGTCCGGGCCCCAATCCAGGCGAACACCACGGCAAAGCCCGATGCGACCGTGGCCTGCATGTAGGGCTCCAGATCGGCCTGGATGGTCCCCGTCGCCTCCAGCATCGCAATGCTGAGCGGGGCGGTCGCCCCCGCCACCACCGCCGCCGCCAACATGAGCCGGGGCGGGCCCGGGAGGATCAGCGGGAACAGGACGACCACCATCGGGACCCAGGTCAGCGGTGGAAGAACGCCGTGGTCCTGGTAATAGGTCAGGAAGATGGAGATCGCGATGACGAAACAGACCGCGACTTCGTACACCAGTCCCGCCGCCAGGAGAGTTGAGGCGGTGAGGTTTCTGCTGCGGGCAACGAACGAGAGCGCGAAGGAGGCCAGGGCGGCGAGGACATAAGTGATCAGAAACGCCGGACGGGGTATGTTGCCGGGCTCCACCGGCGGTCCACCCAGGATCGCGACGAGGACGGCCACCCCGTGCAGCACGATATCGAACGAGAACGCGATGCCGAGCAGGAGGGCGAGGAGGCCCACCCGGCGCCGGACCTGTTCGAGCAGGTCCGGCGGCAGGAAAGACGAGAGGCCGGGCTCGGACCGGGGCTCCGGATCGGGCGGCAGGAGTGTGACGTGTTCCCTGGTCGGACTCACCAACCGGCCTGGCTGAGAGGAGGGGCTCGAGGAATCGCTTGGGGAACGGCCCCGATGGATTCCGCGTCGCTGCGACAAGATAGCCGGCCCAACGGGAGCCGGATACCTTCCCCCCAACCCGCGTTACTGCATCGTGTGCAGGCCGAGTCGGTTGCCTTCCGTGTCCTGGCAATGCGCGATGAAGCCGAATTCGCCTATGTCCGTCCTCGGCACGAGGGTCTTGCCCCCCTCGGCACCGGCCTTCGCCAGGGTGGCTTCGAGATCGCTCACCTCGAAGTACACCATCGTTCCTTCATGAGATGGGGTGTATCCGTCGCTCGCCACCAGGGCTCCACCGCAACCGGGCGCTTCCTGTTCGGACGGAAACATCTCCATCGCCGCGGGGCCCATGTCAAGGTGCGTCAGGGTGATGCCCAACACCCTTTCGTAGAACTGCTTCGCTCGGGCAAGGTTTGCGGCGGGGATCTCGAACCAGGTTACGGGATTCATCGGTGGTCTCCGTTTGGCTTTGCACGGTGCTACGGCGGGGTGCAGGTGATCCGCCGCATCGGAATTTCGAAGGTTCGGAGGCCGTCGGGCCCTGGTCCCTCGATCCGGGCGACGAGCGAATCCGCACCGCGGCGACGATAGACAATGCGCTGCGGGAAATCGTGCGCCGGATTCTCGACGCTGAAGCTGCTATCGGTCACCTCGGTCGATCGAAACGCGGTCTCCTGCTGACCGGAGGGAAGGGCGGTGTACACCAGCACGTCGCCCTGCGCCTCGAGCCGCAGGTGCTCGAACTCCCGCACCGCGCCGCCGGACGTCGTTCGGCTGGCACCCAGCATCAAACCGCCGTCCGGCGGCATCCACATCTCGAGGGTCACCCGCGAGGGCGACCGAAGCTCCCAGCAGCCGGCCAGCCACCGGACGCGGCCCAGGCTCCGGGCGGCCAGGACCTCCGCCGGAAGGGGGGTCACCCGGCGGGGGCCGGACCCATCGGCGTTCATGACGATGACGCCCGGAATACCGTCGACCTGTCCGACGTAGGCAAACCGGAGCCCGTCGGGCGACCAGGCCAACTGTGAGCCCGCTACCGTCCCCATCCGCTCCGGCCGGCCCCCGTCCGCCCGCATACGCCAGATGCCGCGCGACCCGCCGCGGTCGGAGGCGAACGCGATGTCCCTCCCATCGGGTGAGAAGGTCGGTGAGGTGTCCGCGCCCGGGTCGTCCGTCAGACGTCGCACGTCAGAGCCGTCCGCACGCATGGCGTAGATCTCCCAGTTCCCATCGCGGTTGGAGCCAAACGCGATCTGCCGCCCGTCGGGCGACCAAGTCAGCCCCAGTTCCTCGGCGGTTGCGGTCCGCGTGAGTGCCGTCCGGCCGGTGCCGTCCGCGTTGATGAGGTGAATGTCGTGCCGCTGCCCGGGACCCGTTGGAATGGAGACGAACACGATCCGACCGCCGTCCGGGGACCAGACCGGGGCGTAGTCCATGTCCGGCGTGGTGGTCAGCCGGCGGACGTCGCTGCCGTCGCGGTTCATCACGAAGATATCGAGCTGCCCGTCGCGCATGGCGCTGAAGGCCATTCGCGTCCCGTCCGGCGACCACGTCCCCTCGCGCGCGTCCTCGCTCACCTTGACCAGGCCGCTGCCGTCGATGCCGATCCCATACACATCGAAGCGGCGGGCGTTCTCGAGGTTTGCCGTGAACAGCAGGTGCAGTCCGTCGCGGGACCAGCGCGGGCTCAGATGGCGCGTCGGGCCCTGTTGAGCCGCGGCGACTTCGGTCCGCAAGGTCCCGAACCGCGCGTTCACCAGCGCGACCAGTGCGCCGGCCACGCCCACGGCCGGTATCAGGTGACGAGCGAGCATTTCCGCCTCTCGGAGCAGCCGAAAACCTATAGAATATCGTGTCCGGGGCGTTTGTCTTGTACAAATGCGAATCGGGCGTGGCGGGGGCGGCTCGCGGCCAGACGGTGCCGTGGGTGGTTACCGCGCACGTCCGACCGCGGTCCGACCATGGATCAGGAAGCCAAGTGCTGATGCTGCAGATAGCTGGGGTGGGACTCGAACCCACGACCCCGGCATTATGAGTGCCGTGCTCTAACCACCTGAGCTACCCAGCCACGGACCGGCAATCCTAAGGACCGGCCCCCTACGGGTCAAGCAACACCGCCGCCCGCGGACAGCCACCGATCCCGGCAGGGACCGGCGGCGGCCTAGCGGCCGCGACCGCTGTCCGCGCCCCGCTCGATGGTGTAGAGGTACTCGCCCGGGCGCAGCATGCCGTACAGCTCCCGAGCCAGGCGTTCCTGGGTGCCGGGGTCCGTTTCGACCGCGACCGCTTCGCGGCGCAGCGAATCCACCTCGACCCGCAGCCGCTCGATCAGCGCGTGCTCCTCGCGCTCTGCCCGGCGCAGCGTACGCCAGTCCCAGGTGCTGTATTCCCCGGCCTGCACCGCCAGCCAGAGCAGCAGGACGAGAGCCGCGATGAGAAGGTGGCGGCGGTTCATAGCCGGTACATATCCCGGCCGGGGTAGTGGGAAAGGTCGCCCAGTTCTTCGGCGATCCGGAGCAGCTGATTGTACTTTGCCACACGGTCGGTCCGGCTCGCACTTCCCGTCTTGATCTGCCCGGCGCCGGTGGCGACCGCCAGGTCGGCGATGAAGGTATCTTCGGTCTCGCCCGAGCGGTGGCTGATCACGACGCCGTAGGCGCTGCCCTTGGCCAGCTCGATACACTGCAGGGTCTCGGTCAAGGTCCCGATCTGGTTGACCTTCACCAGCACGGCATTGGAGACGCCTTCCTCGATGCCACGGCTCAGCAGGTCGACGTTGGTGCAGAACAGATCGTCCCCCACCAGTTGGATCCGGTCGCCCAGCCGCTCGGTGAGGTGGGACCATCCCTCCCAGTCGTGCTCGGCCAGGCCGTCCTCGATGGACACGATGGGATAGCGCTCGACCCACTTCTCATACAGCTCCACCATCCCGGACGAGGGACGGGCGCTGCCGTCGCCCTTCGTGAAGACGTACTCGCCGTCCTTGAACAGCTCCGACGCGGCCACATCGAGGGCGATGGCGAGGTCCTTGCCCGGCTCGTACCCGGCGGCCTCCGCGGCCTGCATCAGGACGTCGAGCGCGGCCTCGTTGCTCGGGAGCTGGGGCGCGAACCCGCCTTCGTCGCCTACGGCGGTGGAGAGGCCCATCTTGCCAAGCACCTTCTTGAGGGCGTGAAAGACCTCCACGCCCATGCGTAGCGCCTCGGGGAAGTCATCCGCGCCGATCGGGACGACCATGAACTCCTGCGCGTCGACGTTGTTGCTGGCGTGCGCGCCGCCGTTCAGAATGTTCATCAGCGGCACCGGCATCACCCGCGCCATGGGGCCGCCGAGGTAGCGGTAGAGCGGAAGGCCACTCTCCTCCGCCGCAGCCCGAGCCACGGCGAGCGAAATGGAGAGCATGGCGTTGGCGCCGAGCTTCGCCTTGTTGGTCGTGCCGTCGGCCTCCATCATCTCGGCGTCCACCGCGATCTGGTCGGCCGCATCGAACCCCTCCAGCCGCGGGCCCAGCACCTCGTTGACGTTCCGGACGGCCTCGAGGACGCCCTTCCCGTCGTAGCGCTTGGGGTCGTTGTCCCGCAGCTCGACCGCCTCGTTCTCGCCGGTGGATGCGCCGCTCGGGACCGCCGCCCGCCCCCGCGCCCCGCTGGCCAGCACGACCTCCGCTTCGACGGTTGGGTTGCCCCGGCTGTCCAGGATCTCCCGCGCGTGGACTTCGATGATGGTGGACATGGGGGGAATATATGGGATCGGCGAAGGGGGGTGGGGACGAACCCCCCGAGGAGGGCGGTACCGGAGACGACCGCGTCTAGTCCGGCGCGACGGGTCGATGCCGAACGGCGCCGGCCCGGAAGGCCGGCGCCGTTCGCGCGGACGCGGGACTCAGGATCCGCCTCGCCGTCGCTTCCGCGCGATCAGACTTACCAGGCCGAGCCCGGTGCCAAGGAGCAACACCGCTGAGGGCTCCGGAATCACGGTCTCGTTGAGCCGTCCATCGACCCCGTAGGCGAAGTCCACGTCAGGAATCCAGTCAGACACGAAGTTGGCCGGGATCTCCGGCGAATGGAAGAAAGTCTCCCCGTCGATCAGGGCATTGATCCCTCCCGCACCGTCAGTGGCCTGCACGAACGCGGCGCCGCTCCCATCCCCCACGACCGAGATGGTGAGCCAGTACAGGCCCGGGTCCAGCGCGAAGGGACCGAACCCTGAAACGGTCGCCAGATAGCCCATGAAGCCGAAGGCATCGAACCCGCTCGGGCTCCAGGTGATCGCGTTGGTGCCGAAGTGGAGCAGTGTACCCCCGTCCCCCAGGGTGATCCCGCTCCGGATCTCCCAGTAGGCCGTCGCCGGCGCCATGTCGGAGAGGTAGTGGCCGAACAGCGACGTGATGAACCAGCCGGGGCCCGCGGGGACCAGGAAATTGTCGAACGCCCGCGTATCGGTAAAACCCGCATTCTGCACGCTGGAGAGACCGTTGTTCAGATTGGGATTGCCGTTGTACCAGAGCTGGGCCTGCGCCGGCGCGGCAAAACCGAGGCCGACAACGCCAGCAAGTGAGAGCGCCGCCACCGATCGTTTCATCCTGGCCTCTGCTGTGGAGGGTACCGGAGAATCAATCCCGGCTGCCGTTTTGCGCAAGAGGCCGGCCTTCTGGTCGGCCCTTCCAGCGCATGCCCTCACGGCAACACCAGGCCGCGCATGACCTCGTGGGCCCGTGCGGCGAGTTGCTCCCGGTCCTCGTGGACCAGGCCGGCCGTGGACAGCTCCGGCCCGACGCGCAGGGTGACCGTGCCGCGCCGGGGATACCGCGCGCCGGGCGGCATCAACTCGTAGCTGCCCGAGATGCCGATCGGCACGACGGGCACCTGGGCCGCGAGCGCCAGCACGAACGGGCCCTTCTTGAACGGCTGGAGCTTCCCGTCACGGCTTCGGGTTCCTTCCGCGAAGACTACCGCGGAGGTACCCGCCCGGATCGTCGCCGCCGCGGCGTCGTACGCCGCAAAGGCCGCGGCCCGATTCTGCCGGTCGATCCGGATGTGACCCGCCGACACCAGCGCGCGACCGAAGATGGGAACTTCCAGGAGTTCCTTCTTGAAGACGAAGCGGACCGTACCGGGGAGTTCGCGCAGCAGGGCCCAGATATCGATAAAGGAGACATGGTTCGCGACGTAGACGCAGGGCCGGTCGTCGCGCAGGCGCTCGCGGCCCTCCACAACGACACGAACGCCGTTGAAATCGCAGAGCCGCTTGCCGAAGAGGCGCCCCGCGCGGTCGTACACGCCACCCCGGCGCGACTTGACGCCGAGCAACCCGGCCAGAATGGCCGCTCCGCCGCTGCGGAGGAGACACAGCGGGAAGCTGACGAAGTAGCGGAGCGCTTGCATCACGCGAAATGGTCGAAGCCGCGCACCGTCACCTCCATGCCGGCCAGGACAAGCCGCACGCCCTGGGACGCTTCGAACGATCCGACCCGGGTGAGCGATACCCCGGTCGCCGCCCGGCACGCCGCCGCCGCCGCCTCATCGAACGCTCGCGGCAGAGCGGCCAGCAGCTCGTAGTCCTCCCCGCCCCGCGCGGCAAAGACCGGCGGCGGCTCGCCGGCCAGCCGGGCCGCGCCCGCCACGGCGGGGTGCAGGGGCAGCGAGGCCAGGTCCACCGTGACCCCGACAGCGCTGGCCGCCGCGAGGTGGCGCACGTCACCCGCCAGACCGTCGCTCAGGTCGAGCATGGCCGTCGCTCCATTCGCCGCGAGCCAGCGGCCCGCGGCGATCCGCGGCTCCGGTCGAGCGAAGGCCTGCCGGGCCGTCGTATCGGGCTGCTCCCCACGCTCCCAGCGCACCAGGGCCGCGCGCGCGCCGCCCAGGGTTCCGCTGACCCAGAGCGCGTCGCCCGGCCGCGCGCCGCCGCGGCCCGGCACGCGCTCCGAGCGGCCGAATACGCTGACGCAGGCGGCGCGCATCGGGCCGCGGGTGAGATCTCCACCACGCACCGGGGCGCCGGCGGCTTCCGCCGCGTCTCCAATCCCGCGCATCAGTCGCTCGGTCTCCTCCCCGGGCGCCCCGGGGGGCACCACCAGGGCCGCGAGCACGCCGACGGGGGTGGCACCGGCGGCGGCCAGGTCAGAGAGCGCGCCGGCGCACGCCCGCCACCCGATCTCCTCCGGGGCGAGCCACTCCCGTCGGAAGTGCACCCCTTCGACCGCGGCGTCGATGCTGGCGACCAAATGCCCCGGCCCATCCGGGATGATGGCGCAGTCCTCCCCAAGACCCTCGGCGCTGGAGCCGAGCGCCGCCGCGATTTGCCGGATGCGATCGAACTCGCCGCCTGGACCGAGAGACCGGTGCAGCACGCCGACTCAGAAGTGGAGCGGACGGTCCAGCTGGTGCAACACGGGAACCCGGAACGAAGCTCCCCGCGCGGCCGCCAGCCCCCACATGCGCCAGAGCTCGGGCAGGGCGACAATCACGTCCATCGGCCGGAGGCCGCGCGCGGTCGTCCGTCGCGCGGCGAGATCCGCCGCCTCGCCAAGCACCTGGGCTCCGAGCGCAGCGGCGATCCGGGGCGCGATGCCCTGGGCAAGAAACGTCGCGATCAGCCCGCTCAGGATGTCCCCGCTGCCGCCCGTCGCGAGCCCGGGGTTGCCGGCCGCCACAGTGAGCGGCGCCCCCGAAGCGTCCGCGATCACGGTCGGCACCCCCTTGAGCAGGACGGTGGCGCCCGACTCCGCCGCCGCCCGCGCGGCCGCACCCCAGGGATCGACCGTAGCGTGGGTCGCCGGCGAGGGGAACAGGGTCCGGAACTCCCCCAGATGCGGCGTCAGCACCACCAGCCGGCCCGCAGCCAACGCGGCCAGCTCGCTCACCCTGCCCTGAAGCATCGTGAGCGCGTCGGCGTCGAGGATCGCGACCTCGGCGGCGGACAGCGCCTCGAGGATGAGCCGCGGGCGATTTTCGTGGCGACCGAGGCCGGGACCGATCACGACGGCGTCCGCGCCGTCGATCAGCTGCTTAGCCTCATCGCCAAGCGGCGCGTCGTAGGCTTGCGGCCGGGTCTGGATGTCGGGCTCGGCCTGGGCCAGGATCTGGAGCGATTCGGGCGGAAGCAGCACGTGGACCAGCCCGGCGCCGGCACCGAGCGCCGCCCGCGCGACCAGCCGCGCCGCGCCCGTCAGGCCGCGATCGCCTCCCAGGATGGCCACCCGCCCGCGTCCGCCCTTGTGGAGATTCGCCCGGAGCGGTGGCAGGGCCTCGAGGGCGTGGGCCCGGGTATAGAACGTGGGCCACGCGGGATCGGCGGGCGGGAACCCGATGTCGACCACCACCACGTCCCCGACCTGGTCCCGAGCGAGCAGGTGTCCGCGACGATACCCGCCGAAGGTGACGGTCAGGGAGGCGTGCAGCGGACCGCGCGATACGCCGTCGAGCAGTCCCAGACCCGAGGGCCCGTCCACCGCCACGACAGGGACGCGGAGATCCACCAGGCGATCGAGGAGCTGCGCGGCCCGATCGCGCGGGGCACCGCTTGCCCTGGTGCCGAGCACCGCGTCGATCACCAAGCCGACGCCCGGCCAGGGCCCGTCGGGTGTCACGGTGCGGACCCCGTCTTGGCGCGCGCGCGCCGCCATCGTCGCGGCCAGAGCGGAGCTGGACGCCGAGGGCTGGAGCGCCGCCACCCACACGGGCACTCCGATCCGATGCAGCGCGCGCGCAGCCACCCACCCGTCTCCACCGTTGTTGCCCGTACCACAGGCAACCAGCACCCCCTGCCCGACCAGCGCACCGAAGCGTTCGACGGCGAGCGCGGCGACCGCGCGGCCGGCATTCTCCATCAGGACCGCCGCGGGGATGCCGGCCGCCTCGGCGGCGCGGTCCCATTCGGCGGCTTGGTTGGGCGTCAGGACGGGGAACATGGGGGGAGGGGATGGGGGATGGGCGGCGAGGGCCCCTGCCCTTCCGTCTACTTCTGACTCTGGCCGATCACGCGTCCGAACGAAATCTCGCCGTTGTCGATGCGCAGGTTGAATCCGCAGTCAGGATTGGTGCAGACCCAGGCCTTGTAGGTGATCGGTGCTCCGTCCCGTCCGTAGTCCGACAACGGGATCAGCGTCCCGCGGTCGCATTTCTGGCAGCTCGGCCACTCACGGGCTTCGCTCACGGCACCTCCCTGCGGCGGGCATCGCCGCGTTGCCCCTCAACGCCTTCCCACACGTAGGACCAGTCGTCGAAGGCCGAGCGAAAGTCGTACGTGCCGGCGAAATCGGTGAGGCAGTCTCCAGGTTGGGTAATCAGCAACCCGACGTCCACCAGGATGAACACGATCCGGCCGATGTCGAGCGTCTCGGTGATCCCCCAGTGCGCCAGGACCGAGGGCGCGAGCAGGCCAAAGCGGTCCCGGGCATACGTGCGGACGGCATGGGCCAGTTCCTCGCCGGAAACATGGCGCCGGGCAGCGAGCCGGGTCTGGAGGTACTCGATACTGGCGAGGATGAAAAGGTAGGCGCGTTCATCGTAGCGGGGCTCGCGCGCCTGGATCCGCTGCAGGACATCGTCGGCCAGCCGGAGCTCGATCATGCGGGGACCGCCCCGGCATTGAGCGGTTTGACCGGATCGCCGTAGAGGGGGAACCCGGCGGTGAGCTCCTCGACCTCCGATCGGATGCGGACGAGGGTGGCTTCGTCCGCCCCGGAAAGCGCCCGGTCGATCAGGCCCGCGATCCGGCGCATTTCGGCTTCCCCCATTCCACGGGTGGTCAGCGCAGGCGTGCCCAGGCGGATGCCGCTGGTGACAAACGGCGACTGGGGGTCGTCCGGGACCGTGTTCTTGTTGACGGTGATGCCCGCCTTGCCCAGCAGGGCTTCGGCGACCTTGCCGGTGAGGCCGCGGGGGCGGAGGTCCATCAGCATCAGGTGGGTGTCGGTCCCGCCCGAGACGATCGCCAGCCCGCGCTCCATCAGCCCATCCGCGAGCGCGCGCGCGTTGGCCACCACCTGGCGGGCGTACCCCTTGAAGTCCTCCTGCAGGGCCTCGCCCAGCGCCACGGCCTTGGCCGCGATGACGTGCTCGAGCGGCCCGCCCTGGTGTCCAGGAAACACCGAGCGGTCCACCGCCTTGGCCCTGGCCTCATCGCAGAGGATCAACCCCCCCCGCGGTCCCCGCAGGGTCTTGTGGGTGGTGGTGGTCACCAGCTGGGCATGCGGCACCGGGGAGGGATACACCCCACCGGCCACCAGTCCCGCGAAGTGTGCCATGTCGACCAGCAGCAGGGCGCCTACCTCGTCGGCGATGCTGCGAAAGGCCGCGAAATCGATGATTCGGGCGTAGGCGCTGCCACCGGCGATGATCAGGCCCGGGCGTTCGGCCCGCGCTAGCTCGCGCACCGCGTCGAAATCGATGAGACCGGTCGCGGGATCGACCCCATAGTGCACCGCCCGCCAGAGCTGGCCCGAATGGTTGACGGCCGCGCCGTGCGATAGGTGCCCGCCATGCGGCAGGGCCATGGCGAGCAGGGTCCGGTCCAGCGGGAGGACGGCCATGAACGCGGCGAAGTTGGCCTGCGCGCCGGAGTGGGGCTGCACATTGGCATGTTCCGCCCCGAACAACCGCTTCGCCCGGTCGACCGCCAAGCGCTCGACTTCGTCGACCACCTCGCAGCCACCGTAGTAGCGGCGGCCCGGATACCCTTCGGCGTACTTGTTGTTGAGGGCGCTGGCCATCGCCTCAAGCACGGCGCGGGAGGCGAAGTTCTCGCTGGCGATGAGCTCCAGGCCCGTGCGCTGGCGCTCCAGCTCGCGGTCGATCAACTCGGCGATGGCCGGGTCGGTCCGGCGCAGACCCGCGTTGTGCTCGAGCGTCATGCGGACTCCCGTTCGATCTTGGCGACGCGACGCCCGTGGCGGCCGCCGGCGTAGGGCGTGTCCAGCCAGGTCCGCAGAATCTCGACGCTCTCGTCGTCTCCCACAAACCGCGAGGGCAGCACCAGCACATTCGCGTCGTTGTGCTCGCGCGCCAGGCGGGCGATCTCAGGCGACCAGACCACGGCGGCCCGCACGCCCTTGTGCCGGTTGGCCGCATAGGACATGCCGAGCCCGCTTCCGCAGAGCAGCACGCCCCGGGCCGCCTTGCCCTCCTCCACCTGGGCCGCCACCCGGTGGGCGAAATCCGGATAGTCGGCGGACTCGGTGGAATGGGTCCCGACGTCTTCGACGGCGTACCCCAGCGCCTCCAGCTCGGTCTTGAGGCGCTCCTTCATCTGGAACCCGGCGTGATCGGCCCCGATCAGGATGGTCTCGGGCATGGGTTGGAATCTATGGAAGAGCGGAGGAGGGCGATAGAGGACGATGCAGGGCGATGCAGGGCGATGCAGGACGATGGACGATATCGTCCTGCATCGCCCTCATCGTCCTCCCCCAGCCACCCACATCTTGCTGAGTTTGGCCACCGCCTCGATCCGGTCTTCCGCCACCCGGTCGGCCGCAAGGTACGCGGGGATCGCCTCTCGTTCGGCGATCTGGAAGATCTTGAGGATCGTGTCATAAATCTCCTGGGCCTTTCGCTTGGAACGCTCCTGTGGCCAGCCCTCCAGTTCGCCGTAGACGTTGATCAGGCCGCCGCTGTTGATCACGTAGTCCGGCGCGTAGAGCAGCCCCTTTTCCTCCACCATCCGGCCGTGCCGCTCGGGATCGGCCAGCTGGTTGTTGGCTCCGCCGGCAATGATCTCGACCTTCAGCCGGCTCAGGGTGTCGTCGTTGATAATGGCGCCAAGCGCACAGGGCGCGAAAATGTCGGCTTTCTGGTCGCAGATGGCATCGGGGGGGACCGTTTTGGCGCCGGTCTCCTCCACCACCGCGGCGACCTTGTCGCCATCGATATCGGTGACGATCAGCCTGGCTCCCTCGGCATGCAGGTGGAGGGACAGGTAGAAGGCGACCTTGCCGCACCCCTGGACGGCGACCGTCCTCCCGGCAAGCGAGTCCTTCCCCCAGCGCCGCTTGGCCGCAGCCTTCATCCCCACGTACACGCCGTAGCCCGTCACCGGGGACGGATCCCCCGACAGTCCCTGGAGCCCGGCCACGTGGCTGGTCTCGCGACGCACGAACTCCATGTCGGCCGGGCTGGTGCCGACGTCCTCCGCGGTGATGTAGCGGCCGCCCAGCGACTGCACGAAGCGACCGTGCGCGCGGAACACCAGCTCACGATCAGGACGCCGATGGTCGCCCACGATGACGGCTTTACCCCCACCCAGGTTCAAGCCCGCCACGGCGGCCTTGTACGTCATGCCGCGGGACAGACGCAGGGCGTCGGTCATCGCCTCGTCGAAACTCTCGTAATGCCAGTAGCGGGTCCCGCCGAGCGACGGGCCCAGCGTCGTGTCGTGGACCGCGATGATACCCAGATACCCGCACGAGGGCTCGTGGCAGATGACCACCTGCTCGTGCCGGGACTCCTGCATCTGCGAGAAGACGTCCATGGGGTCGGGGGTCAGGGGATCAGGGAGTCCGCGGGCTCAGCCATGGCGGTAGAACCCTCTCCCCGATTTGCGGCCGAGGTGGCCCGCGGCGACCATGCGGCGCAGCAGGGGACAGGGCCGATATTTCGGATCGCCAAGGCCGCGGTGCATTACCTCGAGAATCGCCAGGCACACGTCGAGCCCGATGAAATCGGCGAGCGCCAGCGGGCCCATCGGATGATTCATCCCCAGCTTCATGACGGTGTCGATGGCGTCCGGCTCGGCGACCCCTTCCATCACGCAATAGATCGCCTCATTGATCATCGGCAGCAGCACGCGGTTCGCCACGAAGCCGGGGTAGTCGCTCACCTCCACCGGTGTCTTGCCGAGCCCCCTGGCAATGTCGAGAACTGCCTGGGTGGTGGCATCGCTGGTCGCGTGTCCCCGAATCACCTCGACCAGCTGCATGACCGGCACCGGATTCATGAAATGCATCCCGATCACTTGCTCGGGCCGCCCCGAGTGCGCCGCGAGTTCGCTGATCGAGATCGAGCTGGTATTGCTGGCCAGAATCGCGTCGGCACCGCAGACCCGGTCCAGCTCTTCAAAAATGCCGAACTTGAGATCGGGACGTTCGCTCGCCGCCTCGACCACCAGGTCGGCGGGGCCCGCGGCGGCAAGCCCGGTAGCGCCGGCAATCAGCCCGAGGATCCGCTCGGGGGCCTCCTGGGGCAGGCTCCCTTTCTTGACTTGGCGCTCCAGGTTCTTCGCGATGGTCGCGAGCGCCCGCCCCAGCACTGCCTGGTCGACGTCGATCAGCGTCACCGCCCAGTCGT
>Ga0299906_10000641_pt1 | contig 31515 bp, 33 predicted proteins | sample RVTome_14_FD_200259 | JGI IMG/M metagenome (GOLD analysis project Ga0299906, IMG submission 200259) | Soil microbial communities from uranium-contaminated site in the Upper Colorado River Basin, Wyoming, United States - RVT145D125 (version 2) ...
CTGACCAGCTCGTTGACCCTCGCTTTGATCATGCTGGCCATAGCCGGCACCGCCGACGTGGTCTCGGCGATCTTCCGTGGCACCGTGTTCCAGCTCGCCGCACCCGACGCTCTCCGAGGACGTCTGTCGTCGATACACATGGCGGTGGTGGCGGGCGGCCCCAGGCTGGGCGATCTGGAGGCTGGTGTGGTCGCCGCCGTGACCTCGGTCAGGTTCTCCGTGGTGTCGGGGGGTCTGGCTTGTGTCGTGGGAGCACTGGCCATCGCCCGCTGGGCGCCCGAATTCGCCGGCTACCGATATCAACCCGACGACGCCGGCCCTACCGGCCCCGATCTGGCTGCACCGGCCGACACGTGAGACGGCCTACCCGATACCGGTCATGCTCGAGGTCATCGAGCTCAGTCGAGCCCGAAGAGCCGGGCCGCGTTGGCTCCGTGGATCGCAGCGCGATCGGCGTCAGTTATGCCATCGGTGGCTGCGATCAGCCCGAGAGGATCTGTTTCGCTCATGTCGAACGGGTAGTCGGTTCCCAGCATCACCCGCTCGACACCCACGACCTCGATCAAATGACGAAGGTAGAGCGGCTGAAACACCATGGTGTCGTAGTGCAATCGCTTCATGTACGTGCTCGGGGGGTGCTCTGGGATCTTGACCCGAGTCTCGGGGCGAACCTGCCAAACGTGGTCCGCCCGGGAGCTGTAGAACGGCAAATAGCCCCCGCCGTGGAGCAAGACCAGCTTGATCCCCGGATGCTCTTCGAAAAGACCGCTGAAGATCATCCTGGTGGCCGCGACCATCGTCTCCAGGGGGTTGCCGATGCAATTGGTCAGGAAGTAGTCGCCGAAGCGGAGACCCTCGGGGTAACCGCTCGGATGCAAGATCACCGGTACGCCCTTCGCCTCGACCGCGGCCCAAAACGGCCGGAAGCGTTGCTCGTCGAGATTGTGCCCGTCGACCGTGCCCCCGACCTGGAGGCCCTTGAAGCCAAGCTCGTCCACCGCCCGATCCATCTCGGCGATGGCCAGATCGATGTCCTGAAGCGGGACCGTTGCCCCCATCGCCACAAACCTCTCGGGGTTGGCGGCGACAGCCGATGCGAGGTTGTCGTTTTGGATCTGGGCCGACTCGGCCGCCAGCGGAGCCGGCGCCCAGTAGAAGTACTCCGAAACGAAAGTGGCGAGACCCTGAAGGTCGATCCCCATATGGTCCATGTGCTCGATCCGGGCCGCGGGGTTGGTGAGCGCCTCGTGGATGGAGGGGTACATCACCTTGTTGTGATCCTTGGAGTCCTGGCCCATGAAATAGTCGTAAGGCTCGTACTCAGGTCGTCGATGTGGCTCGACGAGGGCACGGCTGGCGGGCGTCGCCAAATGGCAATGGATATCGATCTTCTTCATGGTGACCACACTTGCTGGATGATGGGTTGCGGCACCATAACGCCTCCGGGTGGGGACGGATGGCTCACATGACAGGCCCGGTCAGAGACCTGATCTGGGAGGACGACGACCTAGCCGAGGACGGACGGAGACTGACCCGCCCCGCCATATATCTCTTGTTGGCAACGGTCGTCCTGGTGCTTGGCCTGAATTGGCCGATCATGGCCACCGCACTCGAGTCGATCACACCGATCTGGATGGGCGTGTTCAGAGTGGCCGGGGCGGCAGCCGTGGTGACCACGATCGGTGCGGTTCAGGGCAAGATGTCGGTTCCACCCCGGCGCGACCTCCCGATGATCATCTCGCTGGCGGTGTTCCGGCTGGCTGCGGTGTTCGTATTGGTCTTCACCGCACTCGAATTGGTGCCCCCCGGCAGGTCATCGGTTGTGGTGTGGACGACCAGTCTGTGGACCGTTCCGATCGCGGCTGTCTTCCTCGGAGAGCGGATGAGTGGCCGGCGTTGGGTGGGACTCGCCCTCGGCGTTGCCGGCGTGGTGGTGCTCTTCGAGCCCTGGGCGTTCGACTGGGAGGAGCCCGGTGTTGCTCTGGGGCATGCTCTCCTCATCCTCGCCGCCATCACCAATGCGGCCACTTCGGTTCACATCCGTGGCCATCGCTGGACCATCACGCCCCTCGAAGCGATCCCCTGGCAGCTATTGGGCGCTGCTGTGCCGCTGGTCGCTCTGGGTCTCATGGTCGACGGTCCGCCGGTGATCGACTGGACCCCGCAGTTGGTTTGGATCGTCCTCTATCAGGGCATGCTGGCCACGGGAATCGCCTTTTGGGCCCAGATCGTGATCCTGCGCAACTTCTCGGCGGTGTCGACCAACCTGACACTCATGGCGGTCCCGGTGGTCGGAGTGGTCTCTTCGGCCGTGTTGCTGGGCGAGGATGTCACCACCGCGCTCGGCATCGGACTGGTCCTGGTGATCGCGGGTGTCGCCCTCAACCTGCTCTCGGACAGCGCTACACCCGAGGAGATCCAACCCTCAGAGGTCGTCTGAGCCCGATTCTGTCTGGTCGGGAAGCTCGAATGCGTCGATCGAGGTTCGCAGGTGCTCGTCGAGGGCTTTCACCGCTGCCTCCACGTCCCTTTTCTCGAGAGCGTCGAGTATGTCGGCGTGGCCGTGGTTCGCTTCGTCGCGAAGTCCGGGCTTGTGCTTGAGCGAGGCACCGATGTACATCACCGACGCGTCCTGGAGATTCCTGATGATGGCGGCGAGACGAGCCGAGGCCGCCGTCTCGTAAACCGCGAGGTGAAACACCCGGTTGCGGTCGACCCAGTCCACCGAGTATGGCTCATCGACCATTCCCTGATGCAGCCGGCGGAGACGTTCGAGGAGGGCATCGGTCACCTTGGGGACCGCCTGTCGCATGGCGAGCGGCTCGAGGACGCGGCGGATCTCGTAGATGTCGTGCACGTCCTCGGCGCTCAGTTCGGACACGATGGCGCCACGGTGAGGATCAAACTGAACCAGGCCTTCGGTCGCCAGGTCACGGAGAGCCTCGCGCACCGGGGTGGTGCTCACGTCGAGCATCGCAGCCAGCTCCGCCTGCACCAGCCGGCTGCCACTAGTCAGCTCGCCGTTGAGGATCGCCCGACGCAACACCCCTCTGACGAACTCGTGGGCGGTCTGGCGCGTGGCCGAGAATCCCTCTTCCGGGGGTGAGATCCTCAGCTCTGGGCTTTGGTCCATTCTTGAATCCTACAAATCCAAATGGAGATTCACCGGTTCAAGTCTCTCGACAAGCCCGGGAAGGGGATGACGGCTCCGTGTTCTACCATCTGCCACCCTCGCTAGGAGTTACGTGAGAGCAGTTCGAGTAGTCGCCCCGGGCAGCATCGAGGTCACCGACGTGCCCGAGCCAGATGCTTCCGATTCGGTGATGGTCCGCACCGCTCAGGTCGGCATCTGCGGGACCGACACCAAGATCCTGGCGGGCAAGATCCCGGTCGACTATCCCAGGATCATGGGTCATGAGATGGTTGGCGAGATGGTGTCGGCGCCCGTCGCCTCTCCGTATCCGACCGGTACCCGGGTGTTGATCGATCCCGGTGTGTCCTGCGGCTGGTGCGACCTGTGTCTGGCCGGCCGATTCAACATCTGTCGCAACGGTGGGTTGATGGGAAGGGATGTCGATGGGGCGTTCACCGAATACGTCGTGGTGCCGCTCAACCGGCTGATCCCGGTCCCGTCGACCGTTTCGGACAAGGCGTCGGGCATGCTTCAGGTGTTGGGAACCTGCATCCACGCAGTAAAGCGGGTGACGCCTTTCCCCGGTCGGGTGGCGGCCGTTCTCGGGCTGGGAGTGGCTGGTCAGCTGATAACCCAGCTCCTCAAGCTCAGTGGGATGACGGTGGTCGGCATCACGAGATCCGAATGGAAGCGCGATCTTGCCGCGGAGTCGGGCGTCGATCACGTGACAGCCCCGGATCAGGCGTCAGCACTGCTGGCCGAGATCACCGAGGACCGGGGCCCGGACCTGGTGGTGGAGGCCGTAGGCACCGAAGCCACTCTCGGTCAGGCTATCGAGATGGCCGCCACCGGGGGCGAGGTGCTGGTCTATGGCACCATCACCGGAGGAGACCAGGGCCTCCCTTACTACCAGCTGTATCACAAGGAGCTCACCCTGCACAACCCACGTGCGGCCTTGATCGGTGACTACGCCGACGGGGTGGCACTTGCCGCCGACGGCTCGCTGATCCTCGAGCCCATCGTCACTCATGAGCTCGACCTCGAGGAGGCGGAAAAGGCCTTCGAATTGGTCCACGACCCCTCCTCGCTCAAGGTGTTGATGAGAGTCGGGTAGCCCCAAGCGCGACCATGTCCGTTCGCGGGGATCGGGGTTGGCTGGTGTAGGTCTGCCCGAGCGGGCTGGTGAGTTGGTAGATACCGGGTTGGGTCTGGATGATCGTCCAACCGTGGTGTCGGATGACGTGGTGGTGTCGGCATAGAGGACCGAGGTTGTCTTCTTCGGTTTGCCCGTGCTCTGCCCACGGTTGGTTGTGGTCGATGTCACAGTCGAGGGCGGGCATGCGACAGCCAGGGAAGACACAGGTCGGGGCCCGTGATTGCACGGTTCGCTTCTGCCTGGTTGTGGGCCTTCTCCGTGTAGTCCCCGTTGTCGACCAGATTCCCGTTCTCGTCAGTAACCGTGTAACGCCACTCGGAGTCTCGTTGTCCATCCACGGTCTGGCGGGCGATGTCGGAGATGATCGGTCGCCACCCGGGGATCTCTCCCGGCCTGTCGTCCAGTTCGAGAAGCGTGGTCAGGTCGACCTGGATGTCGACCACAGCCCGATCCGCTCCTGTCTGCTGGTCGTGTCCTCGAAGGAGGTCGAGGAACACATCGGCGCGAATCTGGTCGATGTTCCTCGGGTCGCCGGCCGACTTCAGCTGTTGGGCGATTCGGTTGATCTTTCGCATGGCCGTCTGAGTGTCGGTCGCCGAGAGTTGCAGACCGCTGAGATTGGCGGTGCCGTCCTCGTTTGCTTCGCTCACCACCCGTCTTTCCTCCAAACCCTGCTGGTAGCGCTCTCTGGCGTTGTCGGGGTCGACCCAGATCGCCAGCCGTCTGATCCGAGCCGCCAACAGACCAGTCGTCTGGGAAGGAGCCCGCTCCAGGGCAACCTCCACGACTTTGTCTCTTGTCTCAGAGTCCAGGTGGCTGGTCTGATCCACGATCACCCCTGCCCGGGGCAGGTCGATCAGCCCCGCCTGCAATATCTTCCACACCTGTGGATAGTCGGAGACGAGAGTGGAGGCGAAGTCCAGCCGACGTTCTGCGGCCCGACGGGTCAAATGCAGTGCGGCCTGGATCTCGGCAGCAGCAGCTTCATGAACCGCGTCTACTCGCAACTCAGGGGAGAGCGCCATGGCCTCGGCATCGAGCACAGCCACCATGTCCGCCATCAGTTCGGCGTCGATATGCGCTCGAAGTCTGGCCCGGGCCTTTAGCTACTCGACGCGGTCATGACTCGACAGCGCATACCGATCCAGCGCGGCCAACGCCCCCGCCAACTCAGAGCCGGGCGACATCCCCGCCAACCCGTCCACAGAGCTCTCTCTTACGAACATACGTTCGACCCTACCCACCGAGCCGGACAAATTACACCCATGTGATTAGATCAAATCCGGCCGACTCAGCGATGAGTTTCCCGTAGCGAACAGGTCGGTAAGGGGAAGGAAAGGACACATCATGCAACCGACAGCTGAAAAGAACCTGGATGGCTATGGAACGGCTCCGATCGACTGGAGGCGGGTCGATGCGGTGATCCGATCGGACATCACCCAGGCCCCGGATACCGGTGGGCCGAATCGCCACACCTCCTGGCTGGCGACGACGAATGCGGATGGAAGCCAGCACGTGATGCCTGTCGGCGCCCTCTGGGTGGAGGACGCCTACTACTTCACCTCAGGCCCCGGGACCGTCAAATCACGGAATGTCGTCAACGATCCGCGCTGTGTGATCACGATCGCCACACACGAGTTCGATCTCGTCATCGAGGGCGAGGCCGTCAAGGTGACCGACCAGGACGAACTGGAGCGGGTAGCTCGCGAATTCGGCGAGGGGGAATGGCATCCGGAAGTCCGGGACGGCGCCTTCTTCGCCGAGTTCAGCGCACCGAGTGCCGGACCACCTCCGTGGCACGTCTATCGGGTACACCCCAAGACGATCTACGCCCTGGGCACTACCGAGCCGTACGGCGCCACCCGCTGGGAGTTCTGAGCGTCACTCCCTTAGTTTCGCAAACGGCCCCAATCGCCGTTGGATGACGGTGGCCGCGATCAACGGCAGGACCACCACGAGAGCGAGACCCCACGCGTACTGCTGGGCGCGGGCGTAGCCCTCAGGCGATGAGCCCTCCATCACCCCGACGATGACCTGGGATACCGCCGTTCCGAGGACCGCCGCCCCGGCCGCTTGCCACAGGCGACCGGCCAATCTCGGCCAGATGAGCAAGCGATACACCGCGCCTAGGGCGAGGGCGGCGGTGAACCCACCGGAGTACGAGACGAAGGCAGGCTCCTGATAGCTGAATGCGATCCGTCCATTGGCGGGGGTGCACCATGTGATGTGGTCGACGGGAACACCCAGGGCCCGACCGGTGACCAGATGCCCCAGTTCGTGGATGTTGCACCCTCCTACACCGGCGATAACCAGCGATACCACGAAGACGACGACTGCAGCCACGATTCCGCCCTTAGACACCACGAGGACAACCTACGGCAACACTGGGAGCGGAAAGCGGCTCACACCACGCCGGAGGCCCGCAGGGCGGTGATCTCCTCCGCGGAATAGCCCAACTCCACCAACACGGCATCGGTGTCCGCCCCCAGCACCGGAGGCTCGAGGCGGATCGAGGCAGGGGTCCCAGACAGCTCGATGGGAAGACCGAGCATCCGGAGCGGCCCGGCCACAGAGTGCTCCATCTCCACCACCATCTCTCGCGCCGTCGTCTGCGCGCTGGAGAGGGCCTCGCCTACCCGGTTTATCGGGCCTGACGGGACGCCGACCCGATCGAAGATCGCGACCCACTCCTGCCGGATCCTGGTGAGGATCACTTCGGCCACCATCTCGTCGACCAAAGCCCGATGTCTCACCCTCTCCGGATTGGTGGCGAAACGTGAGTCCTCGGCCCACTCAGGGTGGCCGACCACGGTGGCCAATGTTGCGAACTGCCGGTCGTTGCCCACCGCCAACGCCAGGTCACCGTCGGCGGCCGGGTAAGTGCGATAGGGGACGATGTTGGGATGACCGTTCCCGTATCTCCCCGGCTCCTCACCTGAGACCAGGTGGTTGGCGGCGACGTTGGCCAGTATGTGAAGACCAGTGTCGTGGAGGTTCACCTCGCATCGTTGGCCGATGCCGGTGCGGCGGCGGGCCTCGAGAGCGGCGAGGATGGCGATGGCGGCCTGCATCCCGGTGCAGATGTCGACGATTGCCACCCCCAGCTTCATCGGAGACCCGTCCACCTCGCCCGTGATCGCCATCAAACCGGTCTCGGCCTGGAGGATGAAGTCGTAGCCGGGAAACTCTGTCTTTGGTCCCGTCGACCCGTACCCGGTGATCGAGCAGCGGATCATGCCCGGTGAGTTGGCCTCGAACCACTGATCGTCAAAGCCCCAGCGATCGAGGGATCCCTGTTTGAAGTTCTCCACGAGCACATCGCCCCCGCGAATCATCCTTGCCAGCACCTCGCGACCTTCGGACCGGGACAGGTCGAGGGTCACGCTTCGCTTGTTGCGGTTGACACCGACGAAGTAGGCGGAAAGTGGTCCGGCATAGGGCGGTCCCCAGTTGCGGGTGTCGTCTCCCTCACCCGGTCGCTCTACTTTGATCACCTCGGCGCCGAGATCGCCGAGAGTCTGGGTGCAGAGGGGGCCGGCCAAGACCCGGGAGAGGTCGATCACCCGGAGATCGGCCAGGGCGCCCCCGGCGCTCATCCCCGGAGGGTCCGTGAGCTCTCGGCCTGGTTCCGTCCCTGCGAGAAGTCGTCGAGATAGGTGTCGAGTGCTGCCTTGTTGCGGATCCGGAACTGGTGGAAGTCGGCAGGGCGCTTCTCGAGGAAAGCGTTCATGCCCTCCAACGACTCCTCCGATCCCCAGATGTTGGCCAGCAACTCCATCCCGTGTTGCCAGGAGGGGTAGAGAGTGTCGGAGTCGAAGTTGAGCGACACCTTGGTCGCCCGGATCGTCTGCGAGGAGTAGCCCTTGATCTGCTGCACGATCCCCTCTACCCGAGCCCGGAGGTCGGCGGCCGGCAGAGCCTCATTTGCCAGCCCGATCTCGGCCGCCTCGGCGCCGGTGTAGCGCTTGCACAAGAAGATCATCTCTTTTGCCCGCCGCTCACCGATGAGCTTGGACAGATACTGGGTGGCACCCACGGTGGGGCATGCCCCGACTCGAGCCCCGGTCTGGCCGAATATGGCGTCGTCGGCGGTGATGACCAGGTCGGACCAGAGCATGAGCTCGTGGCCGCCGCCGACACATGCGCCTTCGACCATGGCGATGACCGGGATGGGGAGGTTGCGGCAGGTCATGGCAACCTTGAGCATCCGATCGTTCCACATGGCGGAATTGGCCTTGTTCAGCTTCATCATGGCGTGGAAGTCGCCGCCCGCTGAGAAGTGGCCCCCGACCCCGTAGACGACCGCCGCCACGATCGTCGGGTCCTCCCTGGTCGCTTCGAGCGCATGGGCGAGCTCGTCGAGGGTCTGCTCCCGGAACGCGTTGCGCACCTCCGGTCGGTTGATGCCGATCCAGGCAGCGTCGTGACGCACCTCGTACTCGATCTCGCGATATTCCACCGTCGTCTCCCTTCAGCTCCCGGCCAGGACGTCGGTCACCTCGACCGCCCGACCCGACGCCGCCGACTCGACTGCGGCCTCCATGACCGCGATCACGGCGAGACCGGCCTCACCGTCAACCTCGACCGTCGTCTCACCGCGGATGGCGGCGGCGAAAGCAGTCAATTGGTCCACGACCGGGTCGATGGGCTCGAGCGCTACCTCCTCGGCCGCAGCGTCGTCCCTTCCCTGCACCATGAGCTTCGACCCGCCCTCCGAGCTGTAGGCGGCGCCGCCGGTGCCGAACACCGAGGTGTCGTTGACGAGCGGGGTGAAGAAGGAGGTGGTCAGGGTGCCCAGAGCCCCGTTCTCGAACTCGACGGCCAGGATGGTGGCCTCGTCGATGGGATGGCTGCGCCCGGCACGGGTGAAGGCGAACACGCTTCGGATCGGCCCGATCAAATAGTGCATGGTGTCGATCTTGTGCACCCCGAGCGAGGTCATCGAGCCCAGCGGGCTCTGATCCGGGTCCCAACGCCAGGCCTCCTCGGGCATCTTGAAGCCATTGGGCAGGGACTGTTGGGTGACGACGGTCTCGATATCGCCAAGCTCACCGGCTTCGAGCATGTGTTTGATCCGTCGCTTCGCCGTAGTGCGGCGCCGCTGATGGCCCACCTGGAGCAGGACACCGCCCTCCCGGGCTGCGGTCACCGCAGCCACACCATCCTCCACTGTGTTGGTGAACGGCTTCTCCACGAAGACGTGTTTGCCTGCCGACGCCGCCTGCTCGATGATCGGGCGGTGGCTCTGGTTGGAGGTGGCGATGATCACTCCCTCCACCACTGGATCGGCCAGCAGCTCGTCGAGGGACCCGGCGCTCCGGCACCCGTGTTTGGCAGAGAATTCCTCCCGACCTTCGACGGAACGGGCAAAACAGGAGACGATGTCGATCCGCCCGGTCCTGGCCGCGGCGGAGGCCAGCTCCGATCCCCACCATCCCAGGCCGATACTGGCCAGGCCTACCTTGTCATGATTCAACTGGTTCATCTCCCGGTCAGCATGCGATCCTATATGTTGCGTGATATCGAACGGAGGTTCGGGTGACGGTCACAACGATCAAAGGGGGCACACTGGTCTCGGCATGGAGGGAGGAATCGTCCGATGTCGCCTTCGAACGGGGACGGTTCGTTGCCATCGGCGATATCGAACCAACCGGCAACGTCGTCGACGCCAGCGGCCTGCTCATCCTGCCGGGGATGGTCGATACCCACGTCCATCTCATGGACCCCGGGGAGACCGAGAGGGAAGACTTCGTGAGTGGGACCAGCGCCGCCGCCGCGGGGGGAATCACCACCGTCATCGAGCACACTCACTCGCACCCGATTCGGTCGGCCACCGACCTGAGCGAGAAGAGGCACCATCTCACAGGCCGGGCCAATGTCGACTACGCCCTCGCCGCCCATGTCTGGCCGGACCATATCGACGAGGTGGCCAACCTGGTCGCTGAGGGCATCGCCTTCCTCAAGATCTTCACCTGCACCACCCATGGTGTGCCCGGGCTGGGTGCGGCGGCGATGATGGAAGCCATGATGGCCATCGCCGGAGTCGGGGGCCGATGTCTGGTCCACAACGAGGATGAGAGCCTGACCCTCGAAGCCGAGCGCCGTCTGAGAGGTATGGGCCGGGAGGATCCGGGTCTGCTCGTCGAATGGAGGAGCAGGGAAGCGGAGTTGGCTGCGGTGGCGGCGACCGCAGCCATCGTGCTGGAGACCGGTGTGGCGGCCACCTTCGCCCACGTCTCGAGCCCGGCGGTGCTCGATGCGATCGACGAGTTTCGCCGGCGCGGGGCCAACATCGCCGCCGAGGCCTGCCCGCAATACTTCGCCCTCGACGAAGGAGAGGTGCTCCAGCATGGGGCTCTGCGCAAGTTCACCCCACCGGCACGAGTCCGCGACGAGGGCGAGCGGACAGCGATGTGGGACGCGGTGAGGGCCGGGCGTTTCTCCCACTTCGCCACCGATCACGCCCCGTCCACACTCGACCAGAAAGCCGTTACCGGCTTCTGGGAGGCTCCGTTCGGTCTGCCCGGGCTGGATACCACGTTGCCGTTCCTGATCGACGCTGCCCTGGGCGGGCGAATGAGGATGAGTGAAGTGGTCCGGCTCTTTTCGAGCGCCCCGGCCAAGCGCTACTGGCTGGCAAAGGGGGTGATCGCTCCCGGCGCCGATGCGGATCTCGTCCTCGTCGATCCGGAGGGGTCGTGGACCGTCACCGACGAGGACATCATCTCCAAGGCCGGATGGTCGCCCTACTCGGGACGCACGTTCCTGGGAAGAGTGGTGGCCACCTATCTGCGGGGGGAGGAAGTCGCTCGCGACGGCCGGTGTCACGACCTGCGCACCGGGCAGTTCATCCGGCCGGCCCTCTGAACCGCCTCAGCACACCTCGCACGCATTCATGAACACCGCCAACATCGTGTAGTACCCGACGACGGCGGCGAGCTCGACGGTGCCCGCCTCGTCGAGACGGGAGCGAGCCCTCTCGAATGTGGAATCGCTCACCTGACCGTCGCGGGAGAGTTCACGGACGAACTCCACCAGGACCGCATCGTCGGGGTCGGCAACGGGTACGCCGGACTCGATCGAGAGAAGTGTGGCGTCGGAGACTCCTACGGAGCGTGCGATGGGGGCATGGGATTCCCACTCGAAGTCACAGGACCGTTCAAAAGCGGTGGCACAGATCACCAGCTCGCGGTCGTGATCGGATAACGTCGACTGATAGCGCACCACCGCGCCGAGGTCGGCGGCAGCTCGGGCGATCTCGGGCCGGTGGAGCATGGCTGCGAAGGGGCGGATCATCGTGCCCCTGCTGGCGACGATGTGATCGAAGGCCTCCAGCTGATCAGGGGACACATCCTCCCGCTTCTCGATCAATCGGACACGCGGCATCGATCCTCCCTGTTCTGACTGGCGATCGTGCATGATATAGGATCACCCGATGGTGGATCTCATCGAAGACGCGGTGGACACTCCCCTGGGCAGAATCTCGTTCAGTGAGCGTGGTGAAGGCCCGGTACGTCTGGGGCTGCACTCGCTGCTCACCGACCGCAGGGCCTTCGACCAGGTCGCCGGTGAGTGGGGGGGCCGCTTCATCTCGGTCGACTTGCCCGGGTTTGGCTCCAGTGACATGGCGCCACCAAGTATCGACGAGTACTCACATCGGGTGGCAGCCCTGATCGAGACCATCCATCTCGAGGGCGAGGATCTCACCTTGATCGGCAACGGACTGGGTGCCTTCGTCGCCTTGGGCACGGCGATCAACCATGGCGAACTGGTCGATCGTCTCCTGCTCATCGGGTGTGGCGCCGGATTCCCCGACCCGGCCAAGGACGCCTTCACCAAGATGAGCGAAGCAGTCCGCAGCGGTGGCATGGAGGCTGTCATTCCGATCGCGTTGCTTCGCATCTTCACCGAGAGCTATCTCTCCGATCATCCCGAGATGGGCGAGGAGCGCGCCGAGGTCCTCCGTCGCACGAGCACCGAGGCCTTCGTCACCGCATGCACCGCCCTGGCCAGCCTCGACTACACCGACCATGCCCCGTCGGTCACAAGCCCGACTTTGATTGTGGTGGGTGAGGACGATCAAGCGACACCACCCCAGCTCGCCGAGGACTTGCATGGGCTCATCGCGGGATCGACCCTGGTCACGATGCCCGGGTTGGCCCATGCCCCCCAGCTCCAGGACCCGATACGGCTGGTCGATGCAACACAACGATTCTTGGAGGGTCGATGACGAAGTACAAAGTGGTGGTCAGCGATCAGGTGTTCCCGACCGTCGACGTCGAGCGAGAGCTCCTGTCGCAGGTGGGTGCCGAGCTCTCCGTCGCCTCCGGTGACATCGAGTCGGTGCTAGCCACCGCGGCGGATGCCGACGCCATTCTCAACACCTACCTGCCGTGGACCGCCGAGTCGATCGCACGTCTGGAGAAATGCCGGATCATCGCGAGGTACGGGATTGGTTTCGACAACGTCGACCTGAGAGCCGCCGCCGAGGCGGGCATCGTGGTCACCAACGTCCCGGACTACTCGGTGGAGGAAGTGGCAACACACGCCCTCGCCTTGATTCTCGCCGCGTTACGCAAAGTCACGGTGGCCAACGACTCGGTTCGAGCCGGTACCTGGAGCATCGACAACTTCAGACCGATACGCCGGCTGTCGACCCTCACCGTGGGACTGGTCGGATACGGTCGCATCGCACGGCGCATTGCAGCCCCTCTCGAGGCTCTCGGCGCCCGCATCGTCGCCCATGACCCCTATCTCCAACCTGGAGCGGATCTCCCCCCACTGCTCGACCTCGACGCCGTGTTGGTCGAGTCCGACATCGTCTCGCTTCATCTCCCGCTCACCGACGAGACACGCGGCATCATCGGCGCCGCCGCCCTGGAACGGATGAAACCCGGAGCGATCCTGGTGAACACCTCCCGTGGCCCGCTGGTCGATCTCGACGCGCTCACCGCTGCCCTGAGCGAAGGACGCCTTGGCGCCGCCGGGCTGGACGTGTTCGACGTGGAGCCGCTCGACGCGACCCGGATCAGCGATGTGCCCAATCTCATCGTCACCCCTCATATGGCCTACTACTCCGAGGAGGCCCTCGAGGAGTCCCAGCGCAAGGCGGCAACTCAGGTGATCAAGGTGCTCACCGGCGAGCAACCCGACTATCAGGTGAACTGATGGAGCTCACACCCGGGATTGTCGAAGAGGGGGCATTCGATCGGGCCGAGTACACCGCGGAGCTCGCGGCCGCCCCGGCCAATCTCGACCTGGGGACCGAGCTCTGGTTCGAGAACGACCGGATCCGCGTGTGGGAGGTCTTGCTCCAGCCCGGGGAACGAGGGGCTTTTCACGCCCACACCACCAACTACTTCTGGACAGTGGTGGGGCCCGGGCGCGGTCTGCAACGGTTCGCCGACGGCACCTTCATCGTGCGGGACTACCGGCCGGGCGAGACCAGGTATCTCGAGCACACCCCGGAAACCGCACTCATCCACGACCTGGAGAACGTGGGCGAGACCACTCTGAGATTCGTCACCGTCGAGTTGCTGGACTGAGCGTCACGCTCATGACGTGGCCACGGGTCCTCATTGCCGGTGGGTCCATCGGAGGTCTCACCGCTGCGGTTCTCCTCCGCGATCTCGGGTGTGAGGTCGAGGTATTCGAGCGGTCCGCGGCAGCCCTGGAGGACCGGGGCGCCGGGATCGTCGTGCTGCCCGTCACCGAGCGCTACTTCACGGAGGGAGGGGCCGCGGACAGCAGGGTCAGCCTGGAGCTGACCTATTGGACCTATGTCGACCGCCGGGGCAACGTGATCAGTGCGGACCCGGACCACTTTCGGTTCAGTGGCTGGAGCACCATCTATCGGGCATTGCTCGAGTCGTTCGGCGATGACCGATATCACCTGGGCCACGAGATGGTCGGCTTCGAGTACCGGCCCGACGGGGTAACCGCGACTTTCGCCAACGGCTCCTCGGCCAGCGGAGACCTCCTGGTCTGCGCCGACGGGCTGGCTTCCACCGCCCGCTCCATCCTCATGCCCGAGGTCCAGCCGGTCTATTCCGGCTATGTGGCCTGGAGAGGGACCACGCCCGAAGCGGGGCTTTCCGAGAAGGCGCAGAGCGACCTGGCCGATGCGATGATCTACCAGGTCCTGGACCCGGGTCACATCCTGGTGTACGCCATTCCTGACCACGACGGGCGGTCTTCGCCCCCTCATCGGGTGATCAACTTCGTCTGGTACCGCAACTACCCCACGGGAGGGCCATTCGAAGACCTGATGCTTGACCGGGAAGGGTCACAGCGATTGGGGACCATGCCACCGCGGATGATGCGAGACAACCACCTGGCCGAGATGCGGTCCACTGCCGAACAGGTTCTCGCCCCCACCCTGCTCGAGGTGGTGATGGGTTGTGGGGAGCCATTGATCCAGGCGGTGTTCGACCTGGAGAGCCCTCGGATGGCCTTTGGCCGAATATGCCTGATCGGCGACGCCGCCTTCGGGCTGAGGCCGCACGTGGCGGCAGGCCAGGCCAAGGCATGCGCCGACGCCTGGGCGCTTCGTGGTGCGCTGGTGACCAGTGACGGTGACGTGGAAGCCGCGCTCGCCTCGTGGGAGCCGACCCAGCTCGCCTTGGGCCGCCACACCCTGGAGCGGACCAGGCGGATGGGCGCTGCCTCCCAGTTCGAGGGCACCATGGTCCCCGGCGACCCGACTTGGAAGTTCGGGCTCTGGGAGCCGGGCAATTGATCGTCGAAGTGATCGCGGTCGGGACCGAGCTGCTCATCGGCCAGATCACCAATACCAACGCCTCGTTGATTGGTGCACGTCTCGCAGAAGAAGGATTCGACGCTCACTACCAGGTGACGGTTGGCGACAACCTCGGGCGTCTGGCAGGTGCGATCGAGGCCGCTCTCGAACGCTCCGACGCCGTGCTCATCACAGGCGGCATAGGGCCGACCCAGGACGACCTGACCCGGGAGGCCATCTGTCAGGTGACCGGGCGGGTCATGACCCGGGACCCGGAGCACGAGGCCTGGATCAAGGACCGTCTCCGCGCCCAGCGACGCTCGGTGCCCGACAATGTGCTGCGGATGGCCGACCTTCCCGAGGGCGCCGAAGCCATGCCCAACAGCAACGGAGCGGCCCTGGGAGTCGCACTCCAGCATCGAGGCAAATGGCTACTGGCGCTCCCGGGGGTACCTGCCGAAATGAGAGCCATGCTCGACAGCGGGGTGTTGCCAAGGCTCCACCAAAGCTCGGGCAGCTCCGCCACCCTCCACAGTCGCCTGCTCCACACCTGGGGGCTCGGCGAGTCGGAGGTGGCAGACCGACTGGACGACCTGTTTGCCACAGTCAACCCATCGGTGGCGTTCCTGATCCGGGACATGGAGGTCCGGGTGCGGATCAGCGCCAAGGCCGAGGATCAGGAAACAGCCCGGCTTCTCATCGCGCCGATCGAAGAAGAGATCAGGGCCAGATTGGGAGCGGCCGTGTTCGCCGTAGATGGTGAGACAGTCGAAGACCTCATCGTGGTTCGGCTGGGCTCACTTGGCTGGGCCGTGGGCACCATCGAGCAGGCCACGTTGGGCCAGGTGGGTGCCCGGATCGCGGAGCACGATCGGTCGGTGTTTGCCGGCACAGTCATCGTCGGCCGAGAGGGCGGAGAGGTGACGGCTCCGATTGCCGACGTCGTTCTCACTGTCGGGCCGATCGGCGGTGAAGTCTCGCCGGGCCGTCGCATCACCCGAGCGGTTGAGATGACCGTGACCACCCCGGACTGGGCCACGACACGGGTGTTCGACCTCGGAGGCGACGACGAGAGGGTTCGCAGCTTCGCCACCATCGCCGGCCTCCATTTGATCCGGACCGCAGTCGAGTCGCCCGATGGGGGCACCTGACATGGCCAACCCTCTCCGAGCGATGCTGACCCGACAACCTCTGCTGGCGGCAGTCATCTACACCGGGGTAGGCGCGCTCCCGGTGTTTCTGGTCAGCGCCCAGATCCTCCAACTGGAGCGCGAGGTCGGATTCGGTGTGGGCCGTCTCGGTCTGGCCACTGCCGCTTACTTTGGGGCCGCGGCGCTCGCCGCCAATCCGGCAGGACGGGTTGTCGCCAGAGTGGGACCGGGACGCAGCCTTCGCATTGGCGGTCTGTTGACCTTCGCCTCGTGTGTGATTGCCGGCACCTCCACGACATGGTGGATGCTCCCGTTGGCGACAGCTACCGGCGGCGCGGGCAACGGATTGATTCAGGTTGCCTCCAACATGGCGATCTTCGACGGGGTCGCCCGCCACCGGCAGGGGCTCGGGTTTGGCGCCAAACAGGCCTCGGTGCCGGCGGCGAGCGTCCTGGCCGGGATCTCGCTGCCTCTCATCGGGCTGATCTTCGGGTGGCGGTGGGTGTTCGCCCTCGCCGGTCTCATCGCCCTAACCCTGGTGTTCTCCGCGCCTGATCTCGACATGGCAAAAGCCGCACAAAGGAATGAGCGCCGGGTGGGCCGACCACCGTTGTCGCTGCTCCTGCTCTCCCTCGGCGGGATCAGCGGGGCAATGGCGGGCAATGGCCTCTCGTTGTTCATCGTCCCCTCCGCCGTCGACGTCGGCATAACCGAGGCCGCGGCCGGGGCGGTGCTCGCGGTCAGTTCGATCCTGGTAGTGGCGGTGAGGCTTGGCGCCGGGTGGACCGTCGATCGCAACGAGAGTCGTGGCCATATCGAGATGGCCTGGCTCGCCGGCGCGGGTGCCATTGGTGCGTTTGTGTTGTTGGCTTCCTCGGCGCCGTTGGTGTATCTGGTCGCGATGCCGATCGCGGTCCTTGGGGCGTGGGGATGGCCGGGGATCTTCTTCTTCACCGTGGTTCACAGCTACCCCGAGTTTCCGGCGCGTGCCTCGGGCATGGCCCTCTCGGGGAACCTCACCGGCACTGTCATCGGACCGCTCATAGTCGGATGGTTGGCGGGCAGGTCCGACTATCGAGGAGCGTGGGTTTTCGTCATGGTGATGTCCGCGATCTCGGCGACGGCTTTCGTGGCCAGCTACCGGGCCAAGTCTCGATCCGAAGTCAGGCTTTGACCGAGCTCAACAGATCCAGACGCTCCTGGTCGACGGTCAGCGGAAGTGTGACCACTTCGCCGATCTCCGCCGACAGATCGGCAGCCAGGTAGACCTCCATCGTCAGCCTGGCGAGACGGGGGTCGACCATCACCGGTGTGTCGTATGCCACGGCCTCAAGGAAGTGAGTCGTCTCGCGCTCCATCGGGCCGGCATAGACATGGTCCACGTACTCACCCGGCATGGTCGAGAGAGGGAACTGGACTCCGTCCTTGACCGTGTTGAGCACGATGTCCTTGTGGCTGGCGTCCATCATGAGCGCGCCGTCGGTCCCGATGAACTCGATCCAGGTCGCCGAGAAGTTGGGGTACCCCGGCGGCAGAGACCAACCGGCGCTGATGGTGACGGTCACCCCGTCGTCCATGGTTATCACGATGATCTGTGTGTCCGGCACGCCGTCGGCTTGGCGCGCTCCCCAGGCGACCTGGGAGTAGACCTTGACCGGTTTCCGGGGCTCGAGACACCACAACGAGAAATCGATGTCGTGGGTTGCCTCCATCGCCGCCGGCGAGAGTTTGGTCCTCGAACCTATCTTGGCCCCGAGTGACCTGGTGATGTGACGGCTGACCAACACACTCACCGGGTCGCCAACCGTCCCGTCGTTGATGCTCCGCTTGACCAGCGCCTGTTTCGAGTTGAAGCGCTGTGAGTATCCAACGGTGAACTTGAGGTTGCCCGACTCGGCGATGTCGATCAGGTCGTCGGCCTCCTCGAGGGTCATCGCGATCGGTTTCTCGAGAAGGACATGCTTGCCAGCGGCGAGAGCCGCCTTCGCCATCGGGTAGTGAATGGTCTCCGGAGTAGCCGAGATCATGACAGCGTCGATCTCAGGATTCTCGATCAAGGATTCCCAGTCCGAGGTGGCGGTGGCCGCTTCGGTCCGGGCCGCGATCTCCGCCAGCCGATCCGGGTTGATCTCCGCCAGGTGGAGACTCGAGACGAGAGCGCTGTTGGCGGCGGCGATAGCCCGAATCCCCCCACACCATCCGGTGCCGATTATGCCGACGCTGAGCGAGTCCATTCGATTTCCTTTCATTTCTGGACCAGAGCTTCCGGCTCGATGGGGAGCTCCACCGGCCGCCCGATCCTGGCCGAATGATCCATTGCCATCGTCAGCATCAGATTGCGATGACCATCTCGGGCGGTGGCGTGGGGGGTGGAGATCCCGGTGGTGAGGCGATTGAACCAGGTCATTGTCTCCTCCCGCATCGGCCCCCACAACAGGCCGTCCGACACGTCTCCGGGTGGGTAACTGCCCAGGAAATCGACATAACGCTGCGAATCGGGCTGGTAGCCCTTCGAGGTATAGCCGGCGGGCTGGGGGATTTGCGTCGCCAGGATCACATCGCGATGGGTGTCCTCGATGTCGATGACGCCTTTGGTGCCCACGATCCCGATCTCGAGCCCATAGACCGCGCCGGGCCACACGGTGGGCAGGGCCCAGCTGATGTTCATGCTCCAGATGGCCCCGTCATCCATGGTGAACAGACCGAAAGTGGCGTCCTTGGTTCCCATGTCCCCCAATGTGTGGTCCACCGACCGGGCGTAGACCTCGATCGGTGTCTTTGGCTCCATCAGCCACATGCACATGTCGAGACTGTGGGTTCCGGAAACGACCATCGGGGTCAGGTTCGACCGGTCGGCGGTCTTGCGGAGGGTGGCGTCGGGGACCATCCGGTTCATGAACGCTCTGGTGACCACCGTCGTCACTTCGCCGATCTGACCGTCGCGGAGTCTCTGCTTCACGGTTTGGAAACGGCGGCGGAATCTCTGGGTGTAGCCGACTACCGCGTCGACACCTGCCGTCTCGATCGCATCGAGGACCCGGGCCGACTCCACCGGGTTCGTCGCCAGCGGCTTTTCGATGAAGAGGGGCCGGCCCAACTCGACCGCGGCCAGGATCGGGTCGACGTGCTCGTTCTCGTCGGTCGCCACGATTACCGCTGTCACCTCGGGTCGGGCCAGCAGCTCATCGATGTCGGTTGTCACCAGCTGGGCGTTGGTGTCCTCGCCGAGCTGTTTCGCCGAGTCGCCGTCGATGTCGCAGAGACCGAGCCACTCGACCGCAGGATGCTCGCGGGCCAGAACCGAGCGGATCCGCCCGACGGTCCCGCAACCGATCACGGCAAGGCCGATCCCGTCGGTCTTCATCGCTCGATTCCCAGAAGCCGGGCCGCGTTGCCACCGACGATCAAGTCCATGTCCTCCGGGGAGAGCCCGCTGACTTTGTTGAGGAGCCCGAGGGGATCGGCCTCACCCATGTCGTATGGGTAGTCGGTGCCCAGGAGGATGTGATCCGACCCGTACTTCTCGATCAAGAACCCTAATTGGTCCGGCTCGAAAACCATGGTGTCGAAGAAGAACCCGGAGAGATACTCGCTGGGGAGCCGCGGCAAACCGTGTCTTACATCCTCACGGGCCTGATAGGCATGATCGAATCGGCCGGCGTAGGCGGGCAGAAACCCGCCGCCATGGGCGAAGACGAACTTGAGGCCGGGGTGACGCTCCATCACACCGTCGAATATCAGCCTCCCGGCGCAGATCGTCTCTTCCAGGGGGTGGCCGATAGTGTTGAAGAAGTAGTGATCGGTGAACCGCTTTGGCTCGGTGAAACCGGTGGGATGGACGAAGACCACCATTCCCAGATTCTCCACCTCTTCCCAGAACGGCTCGAATCTGGGACTGGACAGTTCCTCGCCTTCTATGTGGGTGGCCATCTCGATCCCGCGGAAGCCGAGGTCGTCGGCGCAGCGTCTCAATTCCTGAATCGCGGCCGTCGGGTCCTGGAGCGGCACCGCACCGAGACCCAGAAAGCGGTCGGGATGCGCCCTGACCAGGTCGGCCAGGTCGTCGTTGATGATCCGGAACGCCCTCAACCCGAGCTCCCCGTCGGCCCAATGAAACAGCTGATACGGGGAGAGACTCAACGCCTGGACGTCGATCCCGGCGACATCCATGTCGGCCAGTCTCACCTCGACCGACTCCATCTTGGGGCGGATGTCGAGCATCTGTTGACGATTGACCTCTCTGGTGAGCTCGTTCCCGAATTTGAATGGGGCCCGGCCCAAACGCTCGGACTCCGGCTTCATCAGCGCCGCCGCGGGGCCACACTCACGGTGGCAGTGGATATCGATCACCCGACCGGCACTCATCAACAAGGTCTCCTCATATCATGCACTATATAGGATCAGACCGGAGGCCGAAGAGGTTCACGGCGTTGGCACCGGCGATCAGGGCGCGTTGGGCCGGGTCCAGATTCGATGCCTCGAGCAGGGCGAGGGGGTCGCTGAGACCCATGTCGAAGGGATAGTCGGTGCCCAGAAGCACACGCTCCGCCCCGAACCGAGTGACCAACTGCTCGACCAGGGCCGGGTCGAAGACGGTGATGTCGAAGTAGAGATTGGCCAGATACTCCGACGGAAGACGGTCGATGTGTCGGCGCATTTCGGGGCGGTGACGGAAGGCATGATCGGTTCGGGCCGGATAGAAGGCCAGGTATCCCCCACCGTGAACCAGGAGCAGCCGCAGACCCGGGTGACGCTCGAACACCCCACCGAGGATCATCCTCGTCACCGCCACGGTGGTCGACAGTGGCATGCCGATCACGTTGACCAGGTAGTAGTCGGTCAACCGCCTTGCATCGGTGAACCCGGCGGGGTGGAGGATGACGACCAGACCCAGCTCTTCCAGGGCCGTCCACACCGGATCGAAAGACGGATCATCCAGATCGAGGCCATTGACATCGGCGCCGATCTCCACCGCGGCAAACCCGAGACCTGCCACCCGTCGCGCCTCGGTGACTGCCGCTTGGGAATGAGCGAGCGGCAGGGTTCCCACCCCAACGAATCGAGCCGGGTCGAAGGTGACCACCTCGGCGATCCGATCGTTCTGCATCGAGGCCACGCTGGGACTGAGATCGGAGTCGGCCCAATAGAAGTATTGCAACGGGGTCAGCGAGACCAGTTGGATGTCGACGCCCATGGCGTCCATGTCGGCGAGACGTGTCTCCGGGTCGCCGAACTTGGCGCGGGCCAGTTGGTAGAACTCGTTGTTGAGCTCCTTGGTCATCGAAGAGGAGAAGAAACTGCGCGGCTCATCTTCCGGCTTGAGATGAGGGCGGGTCAGCTCGACCGACTCGGGAACCATCAGGTGGCTGTGCACATCAACAGTGGGGCCGATCGGCTTGGCAGCAGTCGTCTCACCCCACGCCGTTACCCAGTCGCCGGGACTGGGGTCCTTCATATGACGCGCCTTATGCCCGCCCGTCGTCTCACCACCTCGGCCACCGCCGAGTTGTCGAGGTCGGCCAGACCGGTCTCCTCCCCTTCGGCCAGAGCCGCTCGCACTACCTCGGCCAGATCCATCGTTGCCCCCAACTCCCGGCCGTGCTCGACGATCAATCGGGCGTCCTTGAGGCTCTGTCGCAGCCGCGCGTGCGGATGCTCGTGATCACCGGCAACCATCCGCTCGCCCCATACGTCCATCGCCTTGGAATAGGCGAGCGAGTCCTTCAACACTTCGAGGGTCGTTCCCAGGTCCATCCCGGCCAGCTCGGCGACCACCAAAGCCTCGGCCAAGACCATGCGATGAACTGTCAAGGCATGATTGACGATCAGCTTGATCCTCGAACCCGACCCAACCGCGCCGACGTGATGATGGGATCGGCCGATTGCCTCGAATATCGGCAGACCCCTCAGATATGCCTCCTGCGGACCGCCCACCATCACCACCAAACCGCCGTGTTCGGCAACTTCGCTGTTCCCGCTCACCGTGGAGTCGCAGTAGGTGATGCCATGAGCCGACAACGCGCTCGCGATCACGACCGCGTCCTCGGGCAGACCGGTGGTGGTGTCGAAGACGTAAAGCTGGGAGACACCCGAGCTCACCAACCCGCCGTCTCCAAAGCACACTTCACGGGCGATGTCGGAGGTGGGAAGTGAGAGCAGTGCCATCGAACAGCCCTGCACCGCCTCGGCGGCCGATCCGGTGGGAATGCCGCCGCGTCCTTCGAACTCGGCCATTCGCTCCAGGTCCGGGTCGTAACCACGTACTTCAAACCCGGAGCCGATCAGGCGGGCGGACATGCGGGAGCCCATCAGACCCAAGCCGATAGCCGCCACGGGTCCGTCTTTCATCAGAAGCTGTACAGCACCGTTGGGTTGTCGACCAGTATCCGACGTCTCATCTCTTCGTCGGGTGCCCACAGCTCGAGCTGCTCCAACAGGTCGGCGTCGTTGGGTTGATCACCGAATTTGTTCGGGTGCGGCCAGTCGGTGGCCCACAACATACGATCCGGGTTGGCCTCGATCAGAGCTCTCGCCAGCGGCACCACATCCGGCCAGGGTGGGAGGTCACCGACGCCGAGCCGGTTGGGCGCCGAGAGCTTGACCCAGGTGTCGCCCTCCCCCACCAGGTCGAGCAATGCCTGGAACGGGGGGGAACCCACCCCGTCCTGTGCCGGCATGTAGCCAAAGTGACCGATCGATATCGGAGCGTCGAGTGAGCGAAGCAACGGGAGCAGACCGGGCAGCTCGTGGCCGGCGAAGAGGAACTCGACGTGCCATCCCAGGGTGGCCACTCGCTTGGCCAGTGGTGGGACCTGATCGAGCTCCATCGGCATGCCCCCGGTGTTGTCGAGGTTGAGCCTGATACCTCGGGCGCCCCTGGCGTGCAGCTCCTCGAGGTCGTCGTCGGTGACGTCGCCGTCCACCGCCACCACCACTCGGGCCTGCTCGTGGATCTGGGCGGCAGCATCCAGGATGGCGGAGTTGTCGGTCCCGTATACCGAAGGTTGGGTGAAGACGACCCGATCGATCCCGAGTTTCTCGTGCATCGCCAGCATGTCGCCCAGGTTCGATTCCGGCGGGTTGTAACCGCGGTCGGGTATCAGCGGGTAGCCGTCCACGAAGACGTGGGTATGACAGTCCACCGACCCGGGGGGGACGGCGAGCCGCGCCCTGCGTGTGTCACGAATCGGAGGGCGACAGGTTGGGATCTCCGTCATCTGCTCAGGTGCTGATTGGTATCGCCAGATGGCGCAGGGTGATCTCGATGAGACGGTCGGCGTCCCCGGTCCGAGCGGCCTCCACCATTGCCAGATGGTCTCTGGTGGCAGTGCCCCTCAGGTCAGGGCTCCTCATCAGGGTGCTGCTCATGAATACCACCGTCGTGTCCTGAAGCCCCTTGATCAGCGCGATGAGCCGCCGGGACGAAGCAGCCTCGTAGAGCTTCTGGTGGAACGCCCGGTTTCCCTGGACCCACCCATCCCAAGTGTCGGCCGCCTCCATCCGGGCCAGAACCGCCTCAGCTCCGGCGAGTATCTCGGGCGTCATGCCGGCCACCGCTTCACCAACTGCCATCGGCTCGAGGACCTGACGGATCCGGATTATCTCCTCGACCTCCGACCTGGTGACCGCGTTCACGGTGCCGCCCCGGTAGCTGTCGATATGCACCAGGCCCTCGAAAGAGAGCTCGCGCAGTGCCTCGCGGACCGGAGTGGTGCTCACATCGAAGGTGGCGGCCAAGTCGGCCAGGCTGAGCCTGGTGCCACCGGCGAGCTCTCCGTTGAGGATCGATCTGCGCAGCGCAGCAGACACATAGTCGGTGGCCGTCCGCGGGCGCCCCGAGCGACGCAACACCGAGCCGGCCGATCCAAAATCAACAGTGTCCCTGTTCTCCACACTCATCCTCTCAGATCACTGGATTGCGCAAGGTGCCAATCCCATCGATTGAAATCTCCACCACATCGCCGGAGGCTAGATAACGCGGTGGGTCGAAACCGATTCCGACCCCTTTGCCGGTGCCGGTGGCGATCACATCGCCCGGCTCGAGGGTCATTACCTCGCTCAAAGTTGCGATCAGGGTCTCGACACCGAAGATGAGGGCGCTGATCGGGGCCTCCTGCCGCACCTCTCCATTGACCACCGTCCTCATCCAGGACGAGCCAATATCCGGGAGCTCGTCGATGGTGATGACCCAGGGCCCCATGGGGCAAAAGGTGTCGGGGCTCTTCCCGACAAACCACTGCACATGTCTCTTCTGCAGGTCGCGAGCGGTGACGTCGTTGAGGATGGTCCAACCGAAGACATGATCGAGGGCGGACGATGCCGCCACGTTGCGGGCGGGGCGTCCGATGACCACGGCCATTTCGCCTTCGTAGTCCGTGGTGCCGGTGGGATCGTTGGCGAGGACGATGGCATCGCCTGGCCCGATGACCGAGGTGGGTGACTTGGTGAAGATGACCGGGTGATCGGGGATCATCTGCTTCTCAGATGCGTCGAAGCCGGAGTCAGAGAACTCCTGGGCGTGGTCGCGATAGTTGCGACCCACCGCCATGATGTTCTTGCGCGGGACGATAGGCGCCAGGAGATGGACTTCCGCCAGAGGGAGCCGCGAACCTCGAGAAACGGCGGCGTCAACCTCGGCGCGATCCCACTGGGCGATGAGATCGATACTGTCCTCGGGCAAACCCGACGACGACAAATCAACGACAGTGTCGTCCTCGACCACGCCAAGACCGCGCTTCTCCTCCTTCTCAAACCTGGCTAACCGCATCGACGCTCATGGTACATCGTGCATGATGCATCCTGCATTGGCTCCGGATGGTTCATCCACCAGTCTCCAACACCTCGATCACGGCACTGATGTCGCTCGGTCCCCAACCTTGCTCCTTGGCCCGCCGGAGGACTGCCGCGGCGGTTGCCCCGACCGCACCGGCAGACCGTCGCAACTCGGCCAGACCCAGATCCTTGGCCATGAGGTCCACCGTGAACAAGGGAGTGTGGTCTCTGAGCGCCATCGGGCCCGCCTTGTAATCGAGCAGTTTGGGCACCGCTCCCCGACGGAGGATCTCGAGGCAGGTCCCGGTGTCGAGCTTGGCCTGCTCCATCTCCAGGATCGCTTCCGCCAGCGACACGAGATGGGCGGTCAACAGACGGTTGGTGATCAGCTTCATCTCCAGGCCAGCCCCGTTTGGCCCGAGATGATGGACCGATGAGCTGAAGACCTCGAGGAGAGAACGGGCCCGCTGCACTGCGTCGGCCGCGCCCCCGACCATCACCGCCAGAGTGCCGGCAACGGCGTGGACCGAGGTACCGCTGAGAGGGCAGTCGAGAAAGTCGTGGCCGCGCTGACGCGCTTTCTCGCCGATGGCCCGCGAGACGTCGACGTCGATCGTGGACAGGTCGAGACACAGAGAGCCTGGTTCCAACCGATCAAAGAGACCTCCCAGGTAGACCTCCTCGACCTGAGGGGTGTCAGGTAGTGACGTGATCACCACCGGGCACTCGAGGCTCGACGGATCATCGATGACTTCCACGCCTATGGCCCGCGCCTCTTCCTGAGCGGACGGCGAGGGGTCGAATCCGATCACTTGGTGCCCCGCCGCCACGAGATGACCGGCAATCGGCCTCCCCATCCTCCCCAAGCCAAAGAACCCGATGGTCGTCATGGTGATCCTCCGATCAATCCTGGCTCATCTCCAACGCGTCCCAGACCCGGCCGATGGCCGAGCGCACCCCGGGGTGCGCCGGTGAGATCCCTACCCGGGGCCGCTCGGCGTCGACCTCGATCGTCTCGATCAGCGGGCCGGGGCCGCCTCTCATCACCGACACTCGATCGGCCAGCATCACCGCCTCGTCCACGTCGTGTGTCACCAGAAGGATGGTGCGGGGATCCATCTGCCAATGGGTCTCGAACTCCTCGTGGAGCTTTCTCCGATTGAGAGCGTCGAGATGGGCGAACGGCTCGTCCAACAAGAGGACCTCGGCATCGTGCGCGATGCCCCGGCCCAAGCCGGCCATGGTCTGCTGGCCCAAGGAGAGCGTGTCGGGCGTCTGGGCTTTCACCCTCCTCAGACCCATGCGACTGGTGTGGTAGTCGCGGATCTTCTGGTACATCTGGTCCGGCTTCTCGCTGAACTCGGCGCTGATCGCGATGTTGCGCTCGACGGTCCACCACGGAAGAAGACGTGGATCCTGGAACACCAGCGCCGTCCTGTTCTCGTGCCGCTTCAGCCCGATGAAGTCGACATCGCCAACCGTTGGTTTCTCCAGTCCAGCTATCACGCGCAGCAATGTGCTCTTGCCACAACCATTGGGGCCGACCAGGGCGTGGACACTCCCGGACGCCACGTCGAGATCGAGATCCGAGAGGACCAATGAGCCTCCTGCGCTGTACGCAAAACCCACTCTCCTCAACCTCAGACGCATCGTCTCCTCCCGTGACCTGTCACCAGCACACCCGCTTTACGATGCAAAGTATCGATTGTCTGATATATGATCCGGCGAGGACGTCCCCCAAAGGGGTGGGCGTACCCATCAAACCGCGACGAATCGGGAGGTAAAGGTGCGACCAAGATCGAGATGGCGTTGGGTGACACTCATCACCATGCTGGCATTGGTGGCGGCGGCATGTGGTAGCGACGGAGGGGAAGCAGAGGGGGATGGCGATGCACGAACCGTCATCCGTTTCGCATTCGCCCCGGATCCGGTTTGGGACTACATGAACGACAACGGGTTGATCGTGGCGTGGGAGGAGGAGTTCAACACCAGAGTCGTCACCAGCTCGACCTGGGACGAGTTCACCTTCTTCGCCGGTGGCCATGGTGACATCGTCTCCATGGGCACCCAGGAGATCCCGGTGCTGGAGCAGGAGACGGAGATCGAGACGGTCACCTTCGGGAAATACAACTTCCAGCGATCTCCGATGATGACCCGGGCCGACACTGGCTACACCACCCTGGAGGACGTGCCCCCGGGCTCACCTATCTGCGTGAGCAGCCCGGTGTCCAACACCCAGTACTGGTCGGTGGCCATGAACGAGCTACACGGGATCGACTACAGGGTCGGCGGCGGTGACTACGAGCTGATCGTCAACGATCACTTCGTCAACCCGCAGAACCTGCTCAATGGTGACTGTGAAGCAGCGGTGATCATCCCGGAGGCGGCGGCGCCTTACCTGAGGACCGGTGAACTGGTTCTTATGTACGACGGGCTCATGCCGTTCCAGCAATACACCCAATTCTCCACCGTTGACGACGGCGAGAATCACGTGATGTCCAACCTGTTCACCGCCACGGAGGAGTTCTACGACGCCAACCCTGAGGCGGCGGCGGCGTTCCTGGTGCTGTGGCAGCGTGGCATCGACGCCTGGTCTGATCCGGCCATCCAGGCCGAAATCATCGAGACCTATCCCCAGCACTTCTCGGTCGAGGAGCCGGAGGACGTGGCCTTCATCCAGGAGTTCATGTCCGGTGACGGCGACTGGTTCGTCGACTCGGTCTACCTGACCGAGGAGTGGGTGGAGTCCGAGCGGGCAATCTGGGACTTCATGACCGAGCTCAACCCTGAGAACCAGAACTATCTCGAGCCCGGCTTCGAGCAGCCTCGATTCGAGATCGTCGAGGCGCCATCGAGCTGAGAACCCGGGAGGTGAGTGGGCGTAAGCTCACTCACCTCCCCTGACCCTCGGGGAGCGGAGGACCTACTTGGCGACGACACTGGAGGAGAAGGCACCGGGCGTTCGGTCTGCAGAAGAAGAACGTCTCATCGCCCTGCGCAGACGCGACACCAGACGCAAATGGTTCTGGCGCATCGCCGGCTACGTCGTGGTGCTCGGTGTCTGGGAGTTCCTCTCCGGTCGCATGCTCAATGAGAACCTCCTCCCCGGTCCGACCCGGATCGTGGAGACATTCCCCCAACTGATCGAGAGCGGACGCTTCTTCAGCAGCTTCGGCGCCACCCTCACCCGGATCGGAGTCGGTTTCGGCCTCGCCTTCCTATTCGGAGTCATCCTGGGGATCCTCACCCAGAGCCGGTGGATAGACGGGTTCTTCAAAGACGCCACCACCATCAGCTTGGTCTCCCCGGGTCTGATCTGGGCCCTGGTCGGACTGGTGATCTGGGGCTTCGAGCCCCAGGGCTGGATATTCGCCATCTTCATGACCACCTTCGCCCTGGTCACCGTTAACATCGCCGAAGGGATCAGGGCCCTGCCCAAGGACCTGATGGACATGTCCCGGGCGTTCGGTGTGTCCACCGCGCGCCGTCAGCGCGAGATCGTCATCCCGTTCCTCGCCCCGTTCATCTTCACCGCCCTCCGCTTCGGCTTCTCCATCGGGTGGAAGGTCACCGTGCTCACCGAGGTGTTCTCCTCCAACAAGGGGATCGGCTTCGAGATGCGGGTCGCATCCCAGCTGTTCCGGATGGACGAGTTCTTCACCTGGGTGCTCTCCTTCTTCGTCTTCGCCCTCTTCCTGGAGAAGGTCGTCCTGCAGCGTTACGAGAACAAGTTCTTCCGCTGGAGAGAGGAAGTGGTGTCGTGAGCACAGTCGTGACCACCGCGCCCTCCAGCCGAGGGGGTCTCCGACATGTCGTCGGCTCCCCGCTGACTGCCCGGGTCCTCTTTCCCTTCGTGGTGATCGGTGTCTGGTACTTGATCTACTACACCATCGACTCACGGATCTTCCCCACACCACAAGAGGTGGTGGTGTTCATGTGGGAAGAGGTCACACTGACCAGCGGAGTCAGATACGGAAGTGTGGTCTCCAACCTCTACGGGATGTTCCTCATCTCGATCGCGCGGCTCACCGTTGGGTTTTTCATCGCCTTGGGCGTGGGCACCGTTGTCGGTCTGGCCATGGGTCTCTCCAAGTCGGTGGATGCCTTCTTCCACGATTGGGTGATGGCGATCCTGGCGATGCCCGCCTTGGTCTGGGCATTGTTCCTCGGGCTTGCCTTTGGGTTCGGGCACGAGGCTCCGGTGCTGACGGTGATCCTGGCCGGTATCCCCTTCGTCATCATCAATGTGAGGGAAGGCGTTCGCAATACCCCCAAAGAACTGTTCGACATGGCGCGGGCATTCGACGTCCCCCAGAACAAGATCACCCGTCACGTCCTCCTCCCCTCGCTGATGCCGTTCTTCTTCGCTGCCATCCGCTACGCCTATGCGATCGGGTGGAAGGGCCTGGTCATCGCTGAGGTGTTTGGCTCCGACCGAGGCATGGGATGGACCATCAAGTTCTGGTACGACGCCCACCGGGCCAAGGGCGTGATCGGATACGCCCTCTTCTTCATCATCTTCGCTCTGGCATTGGAGAAGCTGGTCTTCGATCGTCTGGCAGATCGAGCGTTCAAGTGGCGACCGAAGATGTCGGCGGTCGAGTTGGCCGAAGGCGACTTCGGAGCTGTGGCGGCTGAGGGCTTCCTCGTCGTTGAGGACCAGGCCGGCATCGATGCAACCGTGTCGAAAGGTGGGAATCTGTAAATGGCTGAGATCAAGGTCGAGGACCTGCACAAGGAGTTCGGGGTGGGCGAAGATCGCGTCGTCGCCCTGGAAAAGGTCAACATGGAGGTGCGGGGCCACGTGTTCGTGTCGATCGTCGGCCCCTCCGGCTGTGGCAAGTCGACGCTGCTCAACATCCTGAGCGGGATCGAGACCCCAAGCTCGGGAACGGTGACCATCACCCAGGACAATCGTGATGCCGAGCCGGGTTACGTGTTCCAGGCGGCGCGCCTCCTCCCCTGGCGGACTGTGATGGACAATCTGCTCTTTGTGCAGAAGGACCGCAGTGACGCCACCAAAGATCGTTGTCAGAAGTACCTGGAGATGGTCCAGCTCGGAGACAAAGGTGACAAGTACCCGGGCGAGCTCTCGGGCGGTATGCAGCAGCGGGTGGGGATCGCCAGAGCTTTTTCCATCGAGCCCGATGTCCTGTTCATGGATGAGCCTTTCAGCCATCTCGACGCCATCACCGCACGCTCGCTCCGTCGTGAGCTACACGAGATGTGGCGTCAGACCCGAAAGACCGTGCTCTTCGTGACACACGACGTGGGTGAGGCAGTGGAGCTGTCCAACCGCATCCTCGTCTTCGCCAAGGGCGGCAAACTCGAAGACGACCTCCAGATCGACCTCCCCTTCCCCCGGGACCCGGCCGACGAGGACGTCGCCGTGGCCAAGGCACAGGTCCTCCGCAAGTTCGAGGAGCTCGACCTGGTCGCAAGCTAGAAACAAACCAACGGCCGGTTCATAAAGACGAATTGGGAGGAGAGTATGACATCTCGATCTGGACGGTTGATAGGCCTGCTCGCCGTGGTGGCCCTGGTGGTCGCCGCATGCGGAGACGGTGACGGCGAAGGCACGACGGATGGAGACACGAGGACGGTGATCAGGTTCGCCTTCGCTCCGGACCCGGTCTGGGACTTCCTCAATGACAACGGTCATCTCGTGGAGTGGGAGGAGGAAAACAACATCCGGATCGTCACCAGCACGACCTGGGACGAGTTCACCTTCTTCGCGGGTGGTCACGGTGACATCGTGTCCATGGGCACCCTAGAGATACCTGTCCTGGAACAGGAGACCGACATCGAAACCGTGACCTTCGGCAAGTACAACGCCCTTCGCGACTCGATGATGACCCGGCCCGACACCGGCTTCGAGACGATCGCGGACATCCCACCCGGCTCCACCTTGTGTGTGGCCAGCCCGGTATCAGCCACAGGTTTTTGGGCAGTGGCCGCCAACCAGTTGCACGATCTCGACTTCCGGGTGGGTGGAGGCGACTTCGAGCTGATCGTCAACGATCACTTCGTCAATCCGCAGAATCTGGTGGACAACGAAGACTGTGTAGCGGGGATCTTCATCCCGGAGGCGGCGACCAGCTACATGCGAACGGGTGACATGGTGGTGATGTACGACGGGCAGTCGCCGTTCCAGCTGTACAACACATTCCCGGGGATCGAGAGCGACGAAGCGCACATCATGTCCAACCTGTTCACCGCCACCGAGGAGTTCTACGACGCCAACCAAGAAGCGGTGGCGGCTTTCCTCGCGCTGTGGCAGCGCGGCATCGAGCTCTGGGAGGAGAACCAGGCCGCCATCATCTCGACGTACCCCCAGCACTTCGCGGTGGAGTCCCAGGAGGACATCGACTTCATCACGGAGTACATGGCCGGGCCCAATGACTGGTTCGTCGACTCGGTCTATTTCACCGAGGATTGGGTGGAGGCAGAGCAGGCGATCTGGGACTTCCAGACCGAGCTCGATCCGGACAACGCCAACTACGTCGAAGCCGGCTTCGAAAAGCCTCGGTTCGAGGTGATCCCCGCGCCTTGATTGATCGTTCTG
>Ga0299906_10000642_pt1 | contig 31503 bp, 22 predicted proteins | sample RVTome_14_FD_200259 | JGI IMG/M metagenome (GOLD analysis project Ga0299906, IMG submission 200259) | Soil microbial communities from uranium-contaminated site in the Upper Colorado River Basin, Wyoming, United States - RVT145D125 (version 2) ...
CCATACCGGCTTATATAGATTCTGTCGGTGCAAGCCGGCTATGGCGATAAATGGCCGTCGTAATAAGCCCATTCGGACCCGGGGGCGGTACCCGGCGCCTCCACCAGGTTTCAGAAGCGTTCCGGCACCTGTCTTCTGAATCCTGGCGGGGGCGAAATAGGATCGACGAGGGTGTAAAGGGTGTGCTTTCGCTCGGCATGGTACCGCCGTTATCGGGCCAACCCTATAGTTGCCAATGACAACTATGCGGAGGCTCGTCTCGCCGCGTAAGCAGCGCGATAGCCTGAAAATAAAGTCCTAGCCGCTTCGCGGCGACTAGGCGCGGTTCGGAGGGCACCGGCCAACAGAAGCCCTCCACTTTACGGGGTGACGAGACTGCCTCACGTCGCAAGAGGGTAGGCGGCGGTTTCCATGGCAGAAGACGAGATCAGATACGACCTTCTCACGCAGGACGCTCTGCGTGGCGTGGTGCGTCAGGTTTTGTCGCGCGTGCAGCGCGAGGGGCTTCCCGGCGAGCACCACCTCTACATCGCCTTCGATACCGGCGCCGAGGGCGTGTCGGTGTCGAAGCGCCTCAAAGAGCAATATCCGGAAGAGATGACCATCGTGCTGCAGTACCAATTCTGGGACCTGCAGGTGACGAACGACCGCTTCGAGGTGAAGCTCTCCTTCTCCAACATCCCTGAGCGGCTCCTGGTGCCGTTCAGCGCGGTCAAAGCCTTTTACGATCCTTCCGCCCAGTTCGGGCTCCAATTCGGCAAGCCGGGGGCGGCCAACGATTCGGCCCGCCAGCATATGGCGGCGGCGCTGCCCGACCTCGTCGGCGAGGCGGAGGAGCCGCGCGGGGCCATCGATCTCGCCCAGGACGAGGGCGGCGAAGGCCAGGGTGCGGAAGTCGTCCTATCGCGCCCGCCGGCCGAGGTCGTGCATCTCGACCGCTTCCGCAAGAAATAGATTCGACAGTTTGCTTCGTCGTTAATCTCCCCTTGCACAAGATTTCAGCAGCGCCTGGTCGCCTCGGTCATTGATCTTGACTGAAGCCGCGAGTTGGACATGGCATGATTTCTGCCTAAAGCTGTCGCCGCCGCGTCGAGCTGTTGGACTTGGGGATCGCGTTGAACAAGATTGATGCCGTCCGACCGGCGCCAGACATCAAGGACCCCGCAGCGCTTGCGCCCGTCCAAGATTATTTGGCAGAGCTGCACGAGCGCGTCTTGGGCGTGAGCGGCGGCAAGCCTGCCGACTACATCCCCGAGCTCGGCAAGGTCGACCCCAATCTGTTCGGCATCGCCATCGCCACGGTCGACGGGCAGATTTATTCGGTTGGCGACGCCGAGGTCGGCTTCACCATTCAGTCCGTGTCGAAACCGTTCATGTACGGCTACGCGCTACAGCGCTATGGCCGCGCGGCGGTGCTGAAACATGTCGGCGTCGAGCCGACCGGCGAGGCGTTCAACTCGATCGTGCTCGACGAGGTGGCGAACCGCCCGTTCAACCCCATGGTGAATGCCGGCGCCATCGCCGTCGCCGAGCTAATGGACGGCGAGACCGGAGACGAGCGCGTCGCCACCATGCTCGCGCTGTTCTCCAGTCTCGCCGGCCGCGAGCTCGCTATCGACGAGGCGGTGTTCCGATCGGAACTTGCCACCGGCCACCGCAATCGAGCCATCGCCTATATGATGCTCAACACCGCCATGATCGAGCGCGACCCGAACGAGGTGCTCGATCTCTATTTCCGCCAGTGCTCGGTCAACGTCACCGGCCGCGATCTCGCCATCATGGCCGCAACCCTCGCCAATGACGGCAAGAACCCGCTCACCGGGGAGGTGGTGTTCGACACCCAATATGTGCGTGACATGCTGTCGGTGATGAACTCGTGCGGCATGTACGACTATGCCGGCGAGTGGGCCTATGAGGTCGGCATGCCGGCCAAAAGCGGGGTGTCGGGGTGCATCATCGCCGTCATCCCCGGCCAGATCGGCATCTGCGTCTATTCCCCGCCGGTCGATTCGCAAGGCAACAGCGTGCGCGGCATCCGGGTGTGCCAGGAGATTTCCAACGAGTTTGAGCTGCACGTCTTCAACAACCGCACCAATGTGCGGAGCGTCATCAGGCGCGACTACCGCGCCGATCTGGTGCGCTCAAACCGTCTACGCACGCCGGAAGAGCGCGAGATCCTGGCGGAGCGAGGCGGCAAGATCGCCGTGCTCGAAGCGCAAGGGGCGCTGTTTTTCGGCTCGGCGGAACAGCTGTTGCGCCGGCTCACGCAGCTCGCCGCCGAGGCAAGTTACGTCATCGTCGACTTCAAGCGGGTGCATCTCGCCGACACGTCGGCGCGCAAGCTGATCATGCGCGCGGCGCGCGCAATGGCGCGAGGAGAAACCGAGCTACTATTCGCTTCGATGGCCCATGACGGGCCGCTCGGCCGCCTCGCCCAGGACTTCGCCGCGTCTAAGAACGAGCATCTGGTGCGCATGTTCCGGGACACCGACGCGGCGCTGGAATGGTGCGAGGACCGGCTGCTCGCTTCCTCCGCGCCGAGCGCGACGAGTACTAAATTCGCGTTGTCGGAGATCAACCTGTTCAAAGGGTTGAAGCCGGAGGAGTGTCGCCTGGTCGAATCCATCGTCCAGCCGCTGGTATTCGAGAAGGGCGACGTCATCATCCACGAGGGCGCCGACGCCAATTTCTTCTTCGTGCTGGCCCGCGGCACGGTCAGCGTCCAGATCAGGGTGCCGGGACAGGGCGACCGCAGGAAGCGCGTGGCCTCGATCGGACCGGGTTTGAGCTTCGGCGAGATGGCGCTGCTCGACGGCGGCAAGCGTTCGGCCGACATCGTCGCCGACGAGCGGGTGATCTGTTACGGGCTTCGGGTCGAACAGCTGCACGAGCTCACGGCGGAGCATCCCAACATCATGATCACCATCCTCAGCAATCTGACGCGCGAGTTCTCCGAGCGCCTGCGCCACGCCAACGAAGAGATCGGCGTTCTGGAATAGTCTTAGACCGGCTCGGTCGCCGCCTTTTGCGACTTCGTGCGCGACTCTTTTGACGGCTCGAGCGGCACGTTCAGCTCCACATAAAGGCCGGTCGGCCTGAACTCGACCTTGGTGTCGCCGCCGAGATTGTGGCGGATGCCCTTGTCGATAAGCTGCATGCCGAAGCCGCTCGAGCGCCGCGCCGGGACCGGCGTGATGTTGGCGGCACGCTCCTCCCAGGTCAGCAGGAGCCGGTTGCCGCGTGCGGTCTTCCAGCTGATGCCGAGTTGGCCCGTGTTCGACGACAGCGCCCCGTATTTCACCGCGTTGGTGGCGAGCTCGTGCAGGGTCATGGCGAGGATCGAGGTGCATTGCGGCGGCAGCAGCACGTCGGGCCCCTTGATCATGATCTTCGGACCGCCGTCGCGCCGATATGGATCGAGCTCGCGCTCGACCATGGCCTTGAGGCTTGCTCCCGACCACTGCGATTCGAGCAGGAGGTCGTGGGCGCGATGGAGCGCCTGGAGGCGCTCGGCGAGCGTCTGGGCCATGGCCTGCGCCGGCCTCGACGTCGCCTGACGCAAACTCGCCTGCACCAGCGACTGCACGATGGCGAGCGCATTCTTGACGCGGTGATTGAGCTCACCCACCAGCATCGACTGGCGCTGCGCGGTGCGCCTTCGCTCGGTGACGTCGCGGAAGATGAGCACGGCGCCGGCGAGCGAGCCGTCAAAGCCCAGAATGGGCGCGCCGCAATGCTCGACCGGCAGCTCCTGTTTATCGCGGGTGATGAGAAGAGCGCCCGATTCGAACCGCGTCACAGCGCGCTCGCGGAGCGCCTTCAGCGCCGGGTCGTCCACCGGCTTGCGGCTGCTCTCGTTGATGACACGAAAGACCTCCCAGATCGGCCTGCCGCGCGCCTTCGGTCCCGACCACCCCGTCATTTGCTCGGCGATCTTGTTGAGCAGCAGCACGCTGCCGTTCGGATCGGTGGCGATCACGCCGTCGCCGATGCTGGCAAGCGTCGTGCTCAGCCATTCGCGCTGACCGCGCAGCTCCATCAGCGCCGCGTTGCGGTCGCGGTCGGCGCGTCTTACGGCGCCGATCGTGGTCCAGGCGAACAGGGCCAGCACCAGGATGCTGGCCACGGCGAAGATGGCAAGGGTCGCCGCGCTGTCGTAATAAGTGTGCGCCTCGGCCTGATGGGCGAACCAGCCGATCACGAGCGGCAGCACGAGAATGCCGGGCAACAGCCGCCGCAGCATCTCGCCGGCCGGCGACTGCTCCACGATGGCGGCGGCGATGCCGTATTCGGGAGAGGCCGCAAGCAGCCCGAGCGCGAGCAGAAAGCCGCAGATCGCGCCGTACATCGACATGTCGGTGAAGGGGAACGGGTAGTAATAGGTGGCAACGCCGTAGGCGTAGCCGGCGAGCACGATCAGGACCTGGGCGAGGATGATGAGCGCCAGGATCTGGCTGAAGGCCGAGGATATGCCGCCCTGCTTGGCGTAAAGCAGCGCCAAGCCGAACAGGATCAGCAATCCGGTGACACCGGTCGCCATGTGCATCTCTCCGGCTTGCGCCGCTCCGGCGGCAACGCTGTTGCCGCGAATGAGCGCCTGATCGATGCCAAGGTCGAAACCCAGCAGGTCCTGACTGAGGACGGCCAGACCGAGCACAACGAGGGCAAAGCCGATCAGCCGGGCGAGCGGGCGGATCGCCCTGAAAGTGAAGCAGAATAGCCCGACGGCAGCGGCAATAATGCCCACGGCTGAGGCAGGCGTCATGCTGGCGAGGCCCGGAAGGGTTTCGGTCCCCGGGAGCTGCCACGCAAGCAGAATGAGAGCGCCGATGATGGCGACGACAAGGGCAGCGCAACGCGCGAGGAGCAACGAGATAAGCTCCGCGCGCGGCGCGGGCAGCGCCATTTTCACTGGAACTTCAGCCACTCGCCTTCCTCACCCAAATTCACGGAAAATGAAACCGGAAGCTTTGGGCGCTCCTCGGTAGAAGGCCGCAACGCATGCGAACCAGCGCGTTCTCCCACCCTTTGACCGTGTTATAGCGTAGCCCCCATAGAGCCGGTAGGGCATTCGGTGCCAGCGGGGCCGGAGTAGAGTGTCCCACTGGCCGAATGCCATCGACAGGAGAAGTGAGCATGCCTCAAGACAGAGGTGCCAAAAGCGGGTCCCCAACTCCCGCGCGGATCGAGACCGATTCCCTTGGCCAGATCGAGGTGGCGCACGACCGCTATTGGGGCGCGCAAACCGAGCGCTCGCGCCGGAATTTCAGGATCGGCGAGGAAACCATGCCGAAGCCCCTGATCCGGGCGCTCGCCCTCGTCAAGAAGGCGGCAGCCGTCACCAATCGCGAAATCGGCCTCATCGACGAGCGGCTGGCGCAGACCATCGCTACCGCAGCCGACGAAGTGATTGAAGGCAAGCTCGATGCTCATTTCCCCCTGGTCGTGTGGCAAACCGGCTCGGGAACCCAGAGCAACATGAACGTCAACGAAGTCATCGCCAACCGCGCGAGCGAATTGCTCGGCGGGACTCTGGGTTCAAAACGGGCGGTTCACCCCAATGATCACGTCAATCTCGGTCAATCCTCCAACGATGTCTTTCCCACGGCCATGCATATCGCCGCGGCTTGTGAAATCGCCTATCGGCTCAACCCAGCGCTCGCCCGGCTTTACCAGGCATTCAAGGACAAAGCTGAGGCGTTTCAGGACATTCTCAAGATCGGCCGCACGCATTTGCAGGACGCAACTCCTCTCACTTTAGGGCAAGAATTCGGCGGCTATGCGGCGCAGATCGACCATGGCATCGAGCGCATCAAGCTAACTCTGCACGGCCTCTACGCGCTCGCCCAGGGCGGCACGGCGGTCGGCACCGGGCTCAACACCAGCGCGCTCTTCGCTGAAGCCTTCGCCGCCAAGATCGCCGAGATGACGAAGCTCCCCTTCGTCAGCGCCGAAAACAAGTTCGAGGCGCTGGCCACCCATGACGCCTTGGTGTTCGCCCACGGCGCGCTCAACACCGTGGCCGTGTCGCTGTTCAAGATCGCGAGCGACATAAGGCTGCTGGGTTCGGGTCCGCGAACGGGATTCGGCGAGCTTATTCTGCCCGAGAACGAGCCGGGTTCATCGATCATGCCGGGCAAGGTGAACCCCACCCAGTGCGAGGCGGTGACCATGGTGGCGGCGCAAGTCATGGGCAACAACACGACGATCACCTTTGCCGGAAGCCAAGGGCATCTCGAACTCAACGTGTTCAAGCCGGTGATCGCCTATGCCATGCTGCAATCCATCAGGCTTCTCACCGACGTCGCCGACAGCTTCCGCGAGAAATGCATCGTCGGCATCGAGCCCGACCGGGAGTGCATCAAGGAGCATTTGGAGCAATCGCTCATGCTGGTGACGGCGCTGGCGCCTCATATCGGCTACGACAAGGCGAGCGAGATCGCCAAGGCCGCGCATAAGCGCGGCACCACCTTGCGTGAGGAGGCGGTACGGCTCGGCCATGTGCTCGAGGAGGAATTCGACCGCCTGGTGAGGCCCGAGGACATGATCGGTCCAAAACGCTAGGCTTTCCAGCATGGCGCGGCCAAGCAACAAGCGCTCGCTCACCATCGCGCGGCATCGCACATCCGTCTCGCTTGAGAACGATTTTTGGGATGGGCTGGTCACCATCGCCCGCGCTGACGGCAAGTCCGTCGCGGCGCTGGTCGGCGAGATCGACAAGAGACGGAGCGCTAGAGCAAGCCCTCAGCCGAGCCTATCGGCGGCTATCAGGATCTATGTGCTGGAGCGCATGCGCGAAGGCTATTAGTTTCGAATCATGCTCTAACCGCCGCCGAAGATACTGATACCCTTTTTCCAGTCATCAGGCGCTTCCGGCTTGGGGCTCGGCCGGCGGGGCTTGACCGGACGAGGGCGCGGCTTGACCACTTCAACGGCGGCGGGGGTCGGTTCCGCTGCCGGGGTTGCTGCCGCCTCGGCTGGGGGCGCAGGCGGTTGAGACTCCATGGTTGGCGCTACCGCTGGAGGCTCCGGCACCACCGCAGCGGAGGATGAGGCCGGCGCTTTCGGCGCAACGGCCGCGGCAGGAGGCGTGGGCATTGCCTCGGAAGGTTTGGTTGAAGCGGGCGTCACCGTCTCGGTTTCGGTCTGCCAAGCCTCCTGAAGCAGCTCGATCGCCGAGGGCGAGGCCTTGGCCGAGGGCGAGGATTGCGGGATCGCCTGGTTGGGCTGCTCCGTCTCGGCCGTGGGTTTCGATTGCTCGAGCGGTTCCGGCTCAGGCACGGGCGCTGACTCCACCAGCGGCTCGGATGGCTCCTCAGGCACGGAGGAGGTTGTCTCCTCGGACTCCGCTTCGGCAGGCGGCGGCGTCCGGCCGCTCACGTCGAGCGTCTCCAGCCGCTCGACATCCTCCTGCATGCGCCGCATGGTGAGATAGGCCTCGATGGCCGCAATATCGACGGCAGGCGAAATCTCGCCGGCCTTGTTGAGCGCACCGGTGAAGACGAGGGTCACCGGGGGCATGTCCTTATTGGCGCCGCCGGCGAGGCTCACGGCCCACTCGCTATCGAGCTTGAGGCTGGCCAGCTCGACATAACCGTTGACCTTGGTTTCGGCGCCGGGGCCTACCAGCGTTGCCGGAGCGAGGCGGAGCGTGCCGTTCTTGATCTCGAAGGCGAGCTTGGCCGGGGCGTATTTGTAGACGCCCTTGGTGATGTTCTCGCGCACGCTCTGCGTCTCTGCCTCGATCTCTTCCTTATCGGCCTTGATAGTCTTCTTGGCGGCCGCCGCAGCGACGCCGCGCAGCGGGGCGGATGACAGCGATTGGAGCGCGCCGGCGCCTAGCGACAATGTCCCCTCCCCGCTCAAGCCGGCAACGACGCCCGGAGGGCTCAATCCTTCGCCTTGAACATTGAAGGCGAGATCAAAGGGACCTTTGGCGAGAACAGATCCGGTGACGCTCTTGGCGAGTTCGTCGAGCTTGCCGTTCTTGACCTCGGCACGTGCGGTAAGCTCGGCGCCGTTACCGCGCGGCGAGAGGCTCCCCGAACCGGCAAACTCGCCGCCGAACAGGCGCCCCTTGAGATCGGTAACGGAGAGCCCGTCCTTGCCGACCGAAGCGGTCAGCGTGGCGCCCTGCACCTTGACGGCCGAGCCCAGGGAGAGCGTATTGGCTTTCAGCGCGATCTCGCCTTCTGCATGCTCGATCGGCCCAAGCGAGAAGCCGCGCGCCGGCCAGACCCCCGAAGCGCCGGCGCCGATCGCGCCCAGCATCTCCTCCGTCGAGGGAGTGCGGTGCCAGGCCACCAGCACCCCGAGCAGCGACGGCAGTGACATGGTGCTGGCGCTCCCCGACAGGGCAAAGCGCGTCTTGGCGCCGCTTAGGTCCAAATGGGCGGCGCCGGTGACGTCCTCCCCCGCGATGTTGCCGGCGATGGTGTTGAGATCGACCTTCGAGGCCTGCTTGGTGAAATCGAGGCGGAGACTCAAGGGAACACCCGCGGCGCTTGGCGGCGCCTCGAAGCCGAGCAAGGTGAGCGCCGCGCTCGCATCCTGGCTCACGACCGCGCCTTTGCCGCTAAGGGCAAGCCCGCTTGGCTGCAGCGACCCTTGCCCGACGAAGGCGACCTCAATCGCCGCCGTCTCGAGGGCGGCCTTGCCGGTGACCTTGGTGCTCGGCACGCCTGAGAGCTTGACGATAAGCCTGCCCTGGCTCCCGGCAGGGGTGGCAATGCGCTCGAGCGGAAGATCGGGGAACAGCAGAACGAGAAACGCTTGCGGCTTCTCGCCGACGACCTTGCCGTCGATATCGATCTTCGCCTCGCCGGGTTTGCCGGGGTCGCCGAGCGCACGGGCCACGAGGGAGACATCGGACGCGCCCGCCTTGCCGCCAAGCTCGACGGAGGCTTTGGTCAATTCGCCTTCGCGGGAAGCCACCAGGCTTACACGCACATTCATGGGTGCCAATGGCGAGAGCTGCATCGAGCGGCTCACGCCCTCGGGCAGCCCGAACAGTCCGGCGGCAACGCGTAGGCTGTCGGCATTGGCGGCTTGGAGGGCGAAATCAACCCGGCCAGACGGCTTGTCACGCAAATTCTCGATCCGGCCCTTGCCGTTGAGCGCGAGTGCGCTGGCAGCCGCAAAGTCGAGCTTCTCCACGTCGAGCGTGCCGGCCTGAAGCGCGAAGCGTGCGTCGAGTTTGCCGGGTGGAATATTGGGCAGCAGCAGCTCGCCGACGCGCAAGGTCACGCGCATGTCGTTATCGGGGAGCTGCCCAAAGAGGTCCTGGCCAGGGCTGGCCGCCGCGTCCTTTCCGGACGAGAGCAGCCAGGATTGCCACAGCGGACCTTCGCCGATCACCTCGCGCAAATCGAGGCGGTCGCTGTCGAGGGTGAGCTCGATCATCGGGCGATCTCCGCCATGCAGATGCAGGCCGCCGCGGAACTTGGTGCCGCTCAGCTCGCCCGTGGCATCAACAAGATTGAGCTCGCCGTCGCCGATAGTGGCGTTGGCCATGAAGGTAAAATCACCGACCGAAGCCTGTCCCGACATATCGCGGTCGCCGGCAGCCCAGCGGGTGAGCGGCTTCAGCCCCGAGCCCTCGATCTTGATCGGACCGGCAAAGACGGGTCCGAACCCGCCACGGGCCAAGCGTCCCGAAGCCTCGATACGATTGCCGCCGGGAAGCACGGCTTTGAGGTGGTCCACGGTGAGCGCGCCATCCTTCGTGGCAAGCGCAAGGTCGACGGCGCCCACGAGATCGCCGCCCAATCCAGCCTGCTCGATGGCGACGGCAAGCGTTCCTTCCCCGAACTCGGAAGCTTGGGTGAGGACCTCGTCGGCAAACATGTAAAGGACGGTGGCCGGCGAAGGCCGGTCCTCGGCGCCAGGCACGACAAACAGGGCATCGAGATCGACAAAGCCCGCCGTAAGCTCAGCGCTGGCCTCGATGCGCTCGCCGAACTCGAGCGCGAGCTTGCCCTTGAAAATCTGGGGATGCCCCTTGGCATGGACGATGAGGTCGAAATCGGGAAGCTCGGCGCGGTCAGGGGTGGCTTTGAGCGGGCCCTTAAGCTCGAACAGCGACGCCTTGTCGCGCCGGGCAGTTTCTGCCGGTTGATTTTCGCTCTCAGAGCCGGCTTGCTCCGGTCCCTCGCTGCCGGGAACGACATTGGCGGCGCGCACGACGATGGTGCCGTCATAGACGGGCTTGCCGCCAAGCCCGGCCACGCCGCCGTCGAGCAGATAGGTGGTGTTGCGGTCAAGGTCGCGCAGCGCCGCCTTGATGCGCAACAGTCCGGCCGCATCGGGCTCGCTCGTGGAGAAGCGAAGGTCCTGCGGGTGCCCTTGGAAAGAATAGGTCGCCGACACCTTGTAAGGTCCCGACAAGGACTGGGCGCTCAAGTCGCCGGCGACGTCATCAAGGGTGAACTGCGGCACACCTTGCTTGGTGATCTCGATCCGGCCGCCGCTGATGCCGACCGCATCGAGCATCACGTCCTTTTGGGCGAGCGGCAGCGCCACGCCGCGGCGACCCACGTCGCTCCAATTGCCGGTGCCGTCCGCCTTGAGATCGAGACGCAAGACGGGATCCACAATGGCGATCTTGCGCGCCTCGACGGTCCCGCTCAGAAGCGCGCCGATATTGAGCCAGGCCTCGAGCGAGCGGGCCTCGAGGAACGGCCGGTCGAGGCGTCCCTCTTGATCGGCGACCTTGATGTCGTCGAACTTGAGCTCGGGCGAAGGCAGAAGGACGAGATGAACCTTGCCTCCGACCTTCACCTGGCGGCCGAGCAGATTGGTGGCTTGGGTCTCGAAGACCGAGCGGTAGTCGTTCCAGTCGACGAAGAGCGGCGCGGCAAATAGCGCGCTCAAGACCAGAATCAGCACTGCCGTCAAAGTGAGCAGGAGCGAGTTCACCGCCGTCCAGACCCAAGGCTCGAGGCGCGCGCTCTGACGCAGTTAAGCGCCGAGGACCCGGCCCCCCCGCGACGCGCCGTTATGCTAACGCAAAAATCTTGCCAGGATTGAGGATATTCAACGGATCGAGCGCCTTTTTTATGGCAGCCATCACCTCGACCCCCGGTCCGTGCTCGGCGGCGAGATAGTTAATCTTGCCCTGGCCAACGCCATGCTCGCCAGTGCAGGTGCCCCCGCAGGCCAGGGCCCGCTCGACGAGCCGGTCGAGGAAGGCTTGCACCCTCCGCCGTTCCTCCGGGTCGGAAGGCTCGATCAGTGGCATGACATGGAAGTTGCCGTCGCCCACATGGCCCACGATCGGGGCAAGCAGGCCCAGGCGGTCGATGTCCTCGCGCGTGGCCGTGACGCAGGCGGCAAGCGCCGAGATGGGCACGCAGACATCGGTCGACAGCACCTCGGCGCCCGGCTTCAACCCGCGCGCGGCCCAATAGGCATCGTGGCGCGCCTGCCAGAGTTTGGTGCGGTCTTCCGGCCGCTCGGCCCATCGATACTCCCCTCCCCCTTCGGCGCGCGCGATCTCGGCGAAGGCTTCCACCTGCTCGCGCGCGCCGGAAGCGGTACCGTGGAATTCGAGGAACAGCGTCGGCGTCTCGGGCAGATGAAGATGCGAATAGGCATTGCAGGCGCGGATCTGCGCCTCGTCGGCAAGCTCGATGCGGGCGAGCGGAATCCCCATCTGCAGCGCGGCGATGGTGGCGTTACAGGCGCCCTCGATCGAATCGAACGGGCAGACTGCGGAGAGGATGGTCTCGGGAATGCCGTAGAGCTTGAGCGTGAGGCTAGTGATGACTCCAAGCGTGCCTTCCGAGCCGATCAGGAGGCGGGTGAGGTCGTAGCCGGCGGACGACTTCCGCGCTCGGCCACCGGTCTTGATCACGCTGCCGTCGGCCAAGACCGCGGTGAGGCCGAGAACCGCGTCGCGCATGGTGCCGTAGCGCACAGCGTTGGTGCCGGAGGCGCGCGTCGCCGCCATGCCGCCGAGGCTCGCGTCAGCCCCCGGGTCGACCGGGAAGAAGAGGCCGGACCCGCGCAAATACTCGTTGAGCACTTTGCGCGTGACTCCAGACTCCACCACACAGTCGAGATCGGCCTCATGCACGGCGAGGATGCGGTTCATGCGGGAAAGATCGAGCGAGACGCCGCCGAACGGCGCGTTGACGTGACCTTCGAGCGAGGTGCCGGTGCCGAAGGGGATCACCGGCACGCGCGCCTCGGCGCAGAGCTTCACGATCTTCGAGACCTCGGCTTCGGTCTCGGCGAAGAGGACGGCGTCGGGCGGCTCGCGCTTGAGCCAGGTGAGCGTATTGGCGTGCTGCTCGCGAAGCGCCTGGCTCAAGGAGAAGCGCTCGCCGAAGCGCGCGGCAAGATGAGTGAAGAGGGCCCTCTTGCTCTCTCCCGTGGAGCGTTCCTGAGCTCCGGCCATGACTACGGTCATGCGCCCATCTTATAGGCGCTTCGCCGGGAAATGCTTAGGTTTTTCAGCGCCGCGATCAGAGGCCGACGACGACGATGACGGCCGCGAAGTGGCAGCTTGCCGCCGACAGCACGAAGCCATGCCAGATGGCGTTCTGATACGGGAGCCGCTCCCACAAATGGAACACAACGCCGATGGTGTAGAGCACGCCGCCGGCCATAAGGAGCGTCAGCACGCGGCCCGGCATCGCCGACATCAATGGCTCCCAGGCGGCAATCACCGCCCAACCCTGCACCAGATAGAGCGCGGTCGACAGGCCCTCGAGGAAGCGCGGTAGGAAGAGTTTAATGGCGATGCCGATGGCCGCCATGGTCCAGACCACGGCGAGCAGGCCGAGCCCCCAAGGGGTGTTCATCTTGATCAAGATGAAGGGGGTGTAGGTTCCGGCGATCATCAGGAAGATGGCGGCGTGATCGAGCCGGCGGAAGACTTCCTTGAGCTTGGGACGCCCTATGAGATGGTAGCCGGCCGAGCAAGCGAAGGTAGCGACCATGGCAAGCCCGTAGATCGAAAGACTCACCGCCCAGAGCATGGTCTGGGACTTAACGCCGATGATGAGGAGGGCGATCAGCGCGACGAGACTGGCGGTGACGCCGATGAGGTGGATGCACCCGTCGGCCACGCGCTCGCGAATGGTGTAGTCAGGATACACGATGCTGCCTCTGTCCCGGCTGATGCGGTCTTGGCTCATATAAGAAGATTAAGGCTGAAAATCACCTTACCAAGCCATATGGCGAGGATGAGGCGTCAACGTGAAGCGTCGCGGATGCGTTCAGGGTACGGATTGTCGCGCCACGCCGTCACTCACGCATCATTCCGGGTCAAGGCGGGTAATGACAAGCGCGGGGAACAGGACTATTGGCCGCAGACGCTCGAGCCCGTCGTGCAGACATAAGGCACGACCACGCCGGTAAAGCAGGTCGTGTAGAAGCGTGTGGTGATGATGTCGGGCTTGAGCTGCGCTTCCCGGGGGACGCCAGTGGGGCGAACGGCTTTCCAGAAGGGATCGCCCTTCACGCGGTAGGCGTAAAGGGTGACGTAGCGCCACCTCTTGGCGCGCTTCAGGTCAGAAGCGCTCTTGACGACAAGGGCTTGCGAACTTCTGGCTGCCTCGGCCTTCGAGCCGGCGCTATGGGTGGCCTTGATCAGTTGGCAGGCCGCCTCGGCGGGCCGGACCGCGCCGCAGGCAAAGGCCGCAATACCAAGCACAGCGACGCCCACCCTCAAAATTTGAAGCATATCCCAGTCTCCCGACTGACACGGAGGTCGTTTTCTTCTTTGGCAGCGCCGTCGACTAATCGCAACGGCAATAGCAGATTTTTCCTGCGGTTTTTTGTCAGACGCAGAGTCAGAGCTTGGCGTTTTCCCCGGCGTGACGTCAACCCTCTAACGCCGGTCAGGGGCCGGCCGTCGCACTCTTTGAGGCAGGCCCTCTTTTTATGCAGGGCCGAGGGGATGATATAGTTTTGAGTTCCATGACAAAGATTCGCTCCTCCGCCCTCCCTGCCCTGCCCCCGCCCGGCGAGGAGCAGCTCTCGACGTCGCAGCGCGCCATGCGCCGGCGCCCCCTTGCCTATCTCGACGCGCTCAATCCTGAGCAGCGCGAGGCGGTGGAGACGCTTGACGGCCCGCTGTTGGTCCTTGCCGGCGCGGGAACCGGCAAGACGCGCGTGCTCACCACCCGCATCGCCCATATTTTGAGCTTGGGGCGGGCGCGGCCGGGGGAAATTCTCGCCGTCACCTTCACCAACAAGGCGGCGCGGGAAATGAAAGCCCGCATCGGCCAATTGATCGGCGGCGTGGTGGAGGGCATGCCCTGGCTCGGCACCTTCCACGCCATCGGGGTCAAGATCCTGCGCCGCCACGCCGAGCTGGTCGATCTCAAGCCCTCCTTCACCGTGCTCGATACCGACGATCAGATCAGGCTCATGAAGCAACTGCTCGACGCCGAGAACATCGACGAGAAGCGCTGGCCGGCACGGCTGCTGGCTTCCATGATCGACGGCTGGAAGAACCGCGGACTCACGCCGAAGCGCGTGCCCGAAGGCGAGAGCTTTGCCTTCGCCAACGGCAAAGCGCGCGAGCTATACGCGCTGTATCAGCGGCGCCTGAAGGAGCTGAATGCCGCCGATTTCGGCGATCTCTTGCTGGAGAATTTGCGGCTGTTCCAGGAGCAGCCCGACGTGCTGCAGAAATATCAGCAGCGCTTCCTCTACACGCTGGTGGACGAGTATCAGGACTCCAATGTCGCGCAATATCTCTGGCTACGCCTGCTTGCCCACGGCAACGGCAATGTTTGCTGCGTCGGCGACGACGATCAGTCGATCTATGGCTGGCGGGGCGCGGAGGTCGACAACATCCTAAGATTCGAGACCGACTTCCCCGGCGCCAAAATCATCAGGCTCGAGCGCAACTACCGCTCGACCGGCCATATCCTCGGCGCGGCCTCAGGACTCATCGCCCACAACAAAGGGCGCCTCGGCAAGACGCTCCGCACTGACGGCGATCTCGGCGAGAAGGTCGAGGTCGAAGGCTGCTGGGACGACGAGGAGGAAGCGCGGGTGATCGGCGAGGACATCGAGCAGCTCCAGCGGCAGGGCGAGAATTTGAGCGAAATCGCCATCCTCGTCCGCGCGTCCTTCCAGATGCGCGCCTTCGAGGACCGCTTCATCACCCTTGGGCTGCCTTATCGCGTGATCGGCGGCCCGCGCTTTTACGAGCGCCAGGAGATCAGAGATGCCACCGCCTATTTCGAGGTGACGCTCAACCCCGCCAACGACCTGAAATTCGAGCGCATCGTCAATACGCCCCGGCGGGGCCTTGGCGAAGCGAGCCTGAAGTCGCTGCATCAGCTGGCGCGGGCAAGCGGAGTGCCGCTGATGCAGGCAGCGCGGCTGATCGTCGAGACCGAGGAGCTGAAGCCCAGGGCCCGCAAGGCGCTGCTCGACCTCATCTTGGCGTTCGACCGCTGGCGCTCGCTGATCGACACCATGGGCCATACCGAGCTTGCCGAGCTGATCCTCGATGAGTCCGGCTATACCGGCATGTGGCAGGCCGAGCGCTCCCCGCAGTCGCAATCGAAACTCGAGAATTTGAAGGAGCTGATCCGCTTCATGGAGGAGTTCGACACGCTCGCAGGCTTCCTCGAGCATGTGTCCCTCGTCATGGATGCGCAGACCGAAGAGGGCGAAGCCCGAGTCAATCTGATGACGCTCCATTCCGCCAAAGGACTCGAATTCGACACCGTGTTCCTCCCCGGCTGGGACGAGGGACTTCTGCCCCATCAGCGGAGCCTCGACGAGGCGGGCCGCTCAGGCCTGGAAGAGGAGCGGCGGCTTGCCCATGTGGGGCTGACGCGGGCGCGGAAGCGGGCGAAGATCACCTTCGCCCAGAGCCGCCGGAACCACGGGACATGGCAGCAGGCGCTGCCCTCGCGCTTCATCGACGAGCTGCCGGTCGATCATATCGCGGTCGCCGAGGACAAGGGCTTGCGCGGCTACGGGCCGAGCCGTTTCGATACGGCGGAGAATTTGTTCGCGAGCGGCTTTTATGAGACCCCCGGCTGGCAGCGGGCGCAGAGGAACCGGCCGCGGGGTGCCGCGCCGTCGGCGCCGCGGCGCGAGCCCTTGACCATCGACGGCACGCTGGTGGCGGCGAGCACCGCCGAGGGCGCAGGCCTTGCGATCGGGATGCGCGTCTTCCACCAGAAGTTCGGCTATGGCCGCGTGACGCAAATCGACGGCAACAAACTCACGGTCGATTTCGACAAGGCCGGGCAGAAGAAAGTGGTCGACAGCTTCGTCGAGCGGGTGTGAGGCCCTCTTCCCTAATGAGAACAAAACGTGTACATTCGTGGGGTTGTCGTTTTGAGGGAGGTTTCCATGCGCGCTTTCATTGCGGTGAGTTTGGCCCTGGTCTCTCTTTCGCTCCTCTCGCCCCCTTCCGTATCCCAGGCAATTGCCCAGGACTCCTGCCGCTGCAAAGGCTGCGGCTGCAAGGGCGGCCCCGGCTGGCGCGGACCCGACGGGTTCTGCGTCTCTCAGGCCAAGCTCGCCGAGGTGTGCGGGTCGCCGGCCGGCACGCCCTGCAAGCAGGAGGCGGCCTCCCGCGTCTGCTTCGGCAAGCAGTCATAGGGCGTCGGCGTCGGCTCCGTCGAGCGGGCGTTGGGTATCAGGCCCTAATCCGCTCGACGAAGCCGCCTATCAGTAAATCGCTCTAGACGCGGTCAGCAGACCCAGACATAGCTGCAACTCAAGCTGTCGCAGAGATATTCGTAGTGGCAGAAGCCGGCGTAAGTCCGTGAGGTCGGTTTCGCGCTGCGGTTGGCGGCATAGCCATCAGCCTCAACGACGATGGCATCCACGTCGTAGAACACGGGCTTGCCGCCGTCCGCGCTCGCCTTGGGGTCGGCCACGGGCGCGTCGATGGCCGCCAGCAATTTCGCCGCGGCCATCAGCATGTCCGGATCCTTGGCGGAGCGGCCGATGATGATGAGCGTGTTGGCGACGCCGGCCTTGGTCTGCCCCGCCGCGATCTGGGCGGCACTCATCTTCGCGTCGTCTTCGGCAAAAGATTTCAGAGGGACTACGGCGCTCAACAGCAACGCTGCAGCGACAAAAGCAATGGACCGTAATTGCATGAGGTTTTTCTCCAGGACTGATGCGACAGCTCTTTATCTTCAAGAGCAGAGCAAGCCCCGGAAGGGAGCCAAGCATGCGGCTAGCCGATGCTACTCTGCTCCCTCTGCTTCCTGCTGCAGGAATGTCAAGTTAACTCTCCAAGCTCCAATTGATTGTGAACCGGGCGCGGGCCTAAGCTCCGCGCCATGCAGGCCTTCGTCGACACCGTACCGCCGCTCTCCCCTCCTCAAGGCGGAGGGGAGACGCCATGATCCATCAGGCCACCATCGAGGCCCAAGCTTTGCCGGCGGAGCGCATCGCGCGTGCGCTCGATGAGGCGCTCGACCCGGCGCCGGTCGCGGTCGGGCTGTTCGATCGGGGAGAGGGTCGCTTCGAGGTCTTCGCCCACTACGAGGAACCGCCGCGCCACGATGCTCTGCGTGCGCTGATCGCGCAGGCTGCCGGCGGCGATGGTCACGGGCCGCTCCGCATCGAAGAACTCGCCCCTGAAGATTGGGTCACGCTCTCGCAAGGGAAGCGCGGGAAGGTTGAGGCCGGGCGCTTTGTCGTGCATGGCAGTCACGACCGGGGCCGGCTGCCGCGCCGATGTCTTTCCATCGAGGTCGACGCCGGCCAAGCGTTCGGCACCGCGCATCATGCCAGCACGCGCGGCTGCCTGCTGGCGCTCGACGAGCAGCTCAAGCGGCGCCGCCCGGGCATCGTCATCGATATCGGCACCGGCACCGGCATCCTCGCCATCGCCGCCGCCAAGGCCCTTAGGCGATGCGTGACGGCGAGCGACAGCGATCCGTTGGCGACAGCGATCGCAGCCGACAATGCGCGGAAGAACGGCGTCGGGCCCCTGGTCAGGGTGCTTAAGGCGCGAGGATTTGGGCATCCCCTCCTCGACCGCGTGCAGGCCGACCTCGTGCTCGCCAACCTGCTCGAGCGCGCCTTGCACGATCTCGCGCCCATCTTCGCGGAGCATGTCGTTCCGGGCGGCACCGCCATCCTGTCCGGCCTCACCGAAACTCAGGCGCGTGGAACCGAAGCACGCTACCGCGCTTATGGTTTCACCATGAAAAGCCGAATCGTTCTCGATGGATGGACGACCTTGGTCATAACCCGTCGCAGCGCGCGGACCACGCGCGATTGATCGCAACAGAGCTTTCCGCTTACAAAGGCCGACCATGTATCAAATGTTCGACGATTTCAGTTCACCGGCCGACAGCGGCGAGCGGGTCAAGGCGTTGCAGAGGGAACTGAAGTCGCGAAAGCTCAAGGGCTTTCTCGTTCCCCATAGCGACGAGCACCAGGACGAGTTCCTGTCCCCTCCCGCAGAGCGCTTGGCGTGGCTCACCGGCTTCACCGGGTCGGCCGGCGTGGCCATCGTGCTGGAGAAGGCGGCGGCGCTCTTCGTTGACGGGCGCTACATCCTCCAGGCCCGCGCGCAAACCGACGCGACGCTGTTCGAGGCGCTGCAGACGCCGGAGGCCAAGGCTTCGAGCTGGATGGCCGAGAAGCTCACCAAGGGCGCGGTGGTGGGCTATGACCCCGCATTGCACACGATCAAAGAGATCGAGCGCCTGACCGAGACGCTTGCCAAGTCGGGCATCAAGCTCGCGCCCGTGGACACCAATCTCATCGACCTCATCTGGCAGGAGCGGCCGAAGCCCTCCCCTGCCCAGATCGTGCCGCATGGCCTCGAATATTCCGGGCGCAGCGCCCACGACAAGATCCGTGACGTGCAGGCGCTGCTCAAGGATGAGCAGGCCGACGCCGTGCTCCTCACCCTGCTCGACTCCATCGCCTGGCTGTTCAATATCAGGGGCGGCGACATCAGACATACGCCGGTCGCGCTCGCCTTCGCCATCGTGCCGGCCAGCGGCAAGCCGACGCTGTTCATCGACCCGGCCAAGGTGGGCGACAATGTGAAGGGAGAGCTCCGCGAACTCGCCGATCTCGCCGAGCCGGGCGCGCTCATGGACAGGCTCAAGGCGCTCGGGCAGGCGCGCGCCCGCGTCAGGTTGGATCCCGAGACGGCGCCGATCCGGTTTGCCCAGGTGCTTCAGGCGGAGGGCGCCAAATTCGTGCCCGGCCAAGACCCCTGCATCCACCCCAAGGCCATCAAGAACGCGGTCGAGATCAAGGGCGCGCACGCCGCGCATTTGCGCGATGGCGTGGCCATGGCGCGCTTCCTCGCCTGGCTCGATGAGGTCGCCGAGTCGGGCAAGATCGACGAGATCGCGGCGGCGGTGAAGCTCGAAGCCTGCCGTCGCGAGTCGGGTCAGCTGAGGGATATCAGCTTCGACACGATCTCGGCGGCGGGGCCCAACGGCGCCATCGTCCACTACCGGCCGACGACCAAGGGCAAACGCATGCTGCAAGCGGGCACGCTCTATCTCATCGATTCGGGGGCCCAATATCGCGAGGGGACCACCGACGTGACCCGCACCGTCGCCGTGGGCACGCCGACGGCGGAGATGCGGCGGCACTATGGGCTGGTGCTGAAGGCGCATATCGCCGTCGCCGCGGCGCGTTTCCCCAAGGGCACGCGCGGCCAGGACCTCGACCCGTTCGCGCGGAGGCCGCTATGGGAGGCAGGACTCGATTTCGATCATGGCACCGGCCACGGGGTCGGAAGCTATCTCTCGGTGCATGAGGGACCACAGCGCCTGGCGCGGTTCGGCACCGTCGAACTCGAACCCGGCATGATTCTCTCCAATGAGCCGGGCTATTATCGCGAAGGCCATTACGGCATCAGGCTGGAGAATCTCGTGCTGGTGACGCCGCCCGAACCAGTCCCAGGAGGCACGCGGGAGATGATGGGGTTCGAGACGCTGACGCTCGTGCCGTTCGACCGGCGGCTCATCGATCCCAGGCAGCTCCTGCCCTACGAGCTGGCCTGGCTCAACGCCTATCACGCGCGCGTCAGGCGGGAGATCGAGCCCATTCTCCTCAGCGACGACAGGGCTTGGCTCCGCCACGCCACGGCCCCGATCGGGTAGACATGGCGATAGAGATTCTGGTTTCGAGCATTGCCGCGACGCTGACCACCGCGGCCTTCGTGCCTCAGGCGCTGCACATCATCCGCCACAAGGAGACGCGGGCGATCTCGCTCCATATGTATGTGGCGTTCGCCACCGGCGTCGCGTTCTGGCTGCTGTTCGGCGTCTTGATCGGAAATCTGCCGATCATCATTTCCAACGCCATCACGCTCGGCCTCGCGCTCGCCATCATCGGGATGAAGCTCAACTACGGGTGAGCAATCATCGCGTCGCGGCTCGCTTCGGCAGGCGAAGCAGAGAAGAAATATCGAGATCGCGGGCGTGGTCTTCGTCGAGACACTTCGTTTCGATCTGGATGGTCGAAAAATAGAACCCGAACTTCTCGCGTAGGAGGGCATGCGCCTGGCGGAGCACCGAGGCGGCATTCTTCGCCGCATCTATCCGCAGATGGGCGGAGAAGACATGCTTGTTCGAGGTGAGCGTCCAGGCGTGAATGTGATGTGCGCCGGTCACGTGCGGAAGTTGGTCTAGCGCCCGTGCTACCACCAGAAGATCGATCCCCTTCGGCGCGCCCTCCATCAGAATGAACAGGGAATCGCGGATGATCCCCCAAGAGGCGACCAGTAGCACCACGCCGAAAGCCATGCCGAGCAGCGGATCGATGGCAAAGAATCCGGTGAAATAGATCACGGCGGCAGCGATGATGATGAGAATGCTGCCGACGAAGGTCTGCATGACGTGCCAGAAGGCACCACGCAGGTTGAGGTCGCCCTTCTGGCCGCCATACAGCAGCCGGAGGGAGATAACTTCCGTGACGATGCCGCCGGCGGCGGCAATCAGCATGGGCGTCGTGGGCAGCTCGATAGGATGCCTGAGCCGCATTGCACCCATGACCAGGACCAGGACCGCCATGGCGGCGAGAAACACGCCGTTCAGGAGCGCGCCGATGATCTCGGCGCGATAATGGCCGAAGGTGCGATCAAGATCGGCCGGCCGGCGGGCGATGCGGGCCGCGACAAAGGCGAGAACCACTCCACCCACAGCCGAAAACGTGTGAAAGGCGTCGGAGATGACGGCGATGGAGCCGGAGTAGATGCCAATGCCAAGCTCGATGAGAAAGTAGATGCCGGTGAGCCACGCCGAAATCTTCAGCGCGCGCTCGTTGCTTGCTCCCGGTTTCGGCATGGCGTGGGCCGAATGATCGACCATGAGTCGCTCCCTGTCCTGTTCCACCGGCTCTTTTAGCTATCAATCAACTTCAGCCACTCATCCTCGGTGAGCACGTTGACTCCCAAGTCCTTGGCGTTTTTCAGCTTCGAGCCGGCGCCGGGGCCCGCCACCACGTAATCGGTGTGCTTGGACACCGAGCCGGCCACCTTGGCGCCGAGCCGCTCGGCAGATGCCTTGGCCTCCGAGCGGGTCATGCGCTCGAGCGTGCCGGTGAACACCACGGTCTTGCCGGAAATGGGCGAAGCGTGATCGATCGCCTCGAGCGGCTGCGGCCTCACCTCTTTCAGCAGTTCCTCCACGACTTCAACATTATGCGGCTCGGCGAAGAAATCGGCGATCGAAGCGGCGACGGTCGGGCCGATTCCCTCGATATTGTCGAGCGCGGCGAAGGCCTCGCCTTCCCTGCCCTTCGCCGCCGCGCGCATCGACTTGAGGAAGGCCGTAGCGGATCCATAATTGCGCGCGAGCAGCCGCGCCGTGGTCTCGCCCACATGGCGAATGCCGAGCGCATAAATGAAACGGTCGAGCCGCACGTTGCGGCGCGCTTCGATGGCATCGAAGAGATTGCCGGCGGAGAGCTGGCCCCACCCTTCCCGCTCGGCGAGCTTCTTGTCTCGCTTCTTGTCTTCCTTCGCGAGCGTAAAGATCTGAGGCGGCGATTGAATGATGTCGTCGTCGTACAGTTCCTGGATACGCTTCTCGCCGAGACCTTCGATGTCGAAGGCGTTGCGCGAGACGAAATGCTTGAGCCGCTCGACCCGCTGCGCCGGGCAGATCAGCCCCCCGGTGCAGCGCCTGACGGCATCCTCCTTGCCGGTGTTGGGATTGATCTCGCGCGAGGCGTGGCTGCCGCAGGCCGGGCACACATCGGGAAACTTGAATCGTTTCGCGCCCTTAGGCCGCTTCTCTTGAACCGGCCCGAGAATCTGCGGGATGACGTCGCCGGCGCGCTGCACGATGACCGTGTCCCCGATGCGGATGTCTTTCCGCGCGATCTCGTCCTCGTTATGGAGGGTGGCGTTCTGCACCACCACGCCGCCGACGATGACCGGATCGAGCTTGGCGACGGGGGTTAGCGCGCCGGTGCGCCCCACCTGGATGTCGATGTCGCGCAGGACGGTGGTCGCTTTCTCGGCGGGGAATTTGTGGGCGATGGCGTAGCGGGGCGAGCGCGAGACGAAGCCGAGCCGCTGCTGGAGATCGAGCCGGTCGAGCTTGTAGACGATGCCGTCGATATCATAGTCGAGGCCTGAGCGCCCGCTCTCGATATCGCGATAGGTTTCAAGCATTTCCTCGACCGAGCGGGTCAGCCTGATGAGCGGATTCAAAGGGAAGCCCCAGGCGCGCAGGACCTGGTAGGCATCCCATTGGGTCTCGGCCGGCAAGTCGGCCACCTCGCCCCAACCATAGGCGAAGAAGCGCAACGGCCGCTTGGCGGTGATGGCGGGATCGAGCTGGCGGAGCGAGCCCGCCGCGGCGTTGCGCGGATTGGCGAAGAGCCGGTCGCCTTGCTTCGCCTGCTCCTCGTTCAGGCGCTGGAAGGCGGCGCGGCTCATATAGATCTCGCCTCTGAGCTCGAACGGGTCGGGAAAGCCTCGCGATTTGATCGTCTTCGGAATGTCGGGAATGGTGCGGACATTGGCGGTGACGTTCTCGCCCTCGTAACCGTCACCGCGGGTCGCGCCCTGGATCAACTTACCGTTCTCGTAGCGCAGAGTGATGGAGAGCCCGTCGATCTTGGGCTCCGCGGTGAAGGCAAGCCCCTCGATCGAGGCGAGCCCGAGAAAGCGCTTGATGCGGTCGAGGAAGTCCCGCACGCCCTCCTCGTCGAACACATTGCCAAGCGAGAGCATGGGCACGCGGTGGAGGACCTTGCCGAAGGCCTCCACCGGCGCCGCGCCGATCTTCAGCGATGGACTGTCGTCGCGGACGAGCTGGGGAAAGCGCGCCTCGATCTCTTCGTTGCGCGCGCGCAAGCGATCATATTCGGCGTCGCTGATCTCAGGCTCGTCCTGGCGGTAATAGAGCTCGTCGTGATGGGCGATGGCAGCCGCGAGGCGAGCAAGCTCGGCGGCGGCTTCCGCCTCGTCAAGAGCGCCGACAGGCTTCTGCTCGATGGACGCTTCGGCCTGATCCTTCTTTCTCGTCTTGGTCTTGCTCATACTCGCATCATGCGGACCGGCTCATGAGCCGTTCGGCCGCTCGGCGCGCCTCGTCGGTAATGGTCTGGCCGGCGAGCATGCGCGCGATCTCCTCGCGTCGATGCTCGCCTTCGAGAACGGCGACGCGCGTCGCCATAGCCTCACCGTCCGGGCCGCGCACCGGCTCCTTGGCGATCAGGAGATGGCCGCTGGCCACGGCCGCCACCTGTGGAGCATGGGTCACGGCCAGCACTTGAACGCGTGACGCGAGCCTCGCCAAGCGCTCGCCTACGGCGGCAGCCGTGGCGCCGCCGACGCCGGCGTCAGCCTCGTCGAAGACCAGGGTCGGCGCCGAGCCGCGGGCGGCAAGCACGACTTTCAGCGCCAGGATGAACCGGGCAAGCTCGCCGCCGGAGGCGACCTTCATCAGGGGGCCGGGTTCGGTGCCGGGGTTGGTCCTGACCCAAAAGGCGATGCGGTCGATCCCGCCAGGGCCCCCTGCGGCCAGTTCGACCGCTTCTATATTGGTGATGAAGCTCGCTTTTTCGAGCTTCAGCGGCCCGAGCTCGCCCGCGACCTCTCGATCAAGGCGCTTCGCCGCCTCGTTCCGCGCTTTGCTCAAGCCAGTCGCCAAAGCCTCATAGGTCTGGCGCGCGGCCTCCGCAATGCGTCCCAGCTCCCCTGCCCGCGCCTCACTCGTGTCGAGCGCTGCCAGTTCGGTTTCGAGCCGTTCGACCAGTGCCGGCAGGTCGTCGACCGTGACCTTGTGCTTGCGGGCGAGCGCGCGCAAGGCGAACAGCCGCTCCTCGGCGCGGTCGAGTTCCTTAGGCTCGAAGGCGGTCAAGGCCAGCGCCTCCTCAATCCGGGCGCGGGCGGTGTCGGTCTCGGCGAGCACGCGTTCGAGCGCCTCCGCCACCAGGGTCAGCACCGGGCCGGCGACAGACGCCTGGCGCTCGATACGGCGAAGCGCGGCGGCCAGGCGCGCGCCGCCCGTCCCCTCCCCCTGCAAGGCATCGAGCGCCTCGGCAAGCTCGGCGGCGATCTTCTCGGCATTCATCATCAGCTGGCGCCGGGAAGCCAGTGCGTCCTCCTCGCCACGCTCAGGATTAAGTTGAGAGAGCTCCTCGAGCGCATGGCTGACATAGTCGGCGTTGGCGCGGGTGGCAGCGATCTCGCTTTCATGGCGGGCGCGCTCGGTTTCGGCTCCCTGCCACGCCTCGTAGGCCTCGGCCACGCGCGTCGCCTCGCCGCTCAAGCCGCCAAAGGCATCCACAAGATCGCGGTGGCCGCTTGCGTCGATCAGCGCGCGGTCGTCGTGCTGCCCATGGATCTCGACCAAAGCCTGGCCGACTTGGCGCAAGAGCTGCACGCTCACGCTCGTGTCGTTGATGAAGGCGCGGCTCCGGCCGTCGGACCCTTGCATCCGCCGCAAGATCAGAGCGTCTTCGGCCGCGATGCCGTTGGCGGCCAGCAGAGCGAATACGGGATGGCTCGGGGCGAGATTGAAGATGGCCGTCACTTGGCCTTGGCTTGCGCCCTGCCGCACGAGGGCGGCATCGCCTCTTCCGCCGATGGCAAGGGAGAAGGCGTCGAGCAAGATCGACTTGCCGGCACCGGTCTCCCCGGTGAGCACCGACAGGCCTTCGCCGAATTCGAGGTCGAGCTTATCGATCAGAACGATGTCGCGAATCGACAGGGCGGCTAACATGGCGTGTGGGTCAGGCCGGCTTGCCGTCGCCCTTCCAGGTCTGTGTGATCCAAGACCCTTCGTGCTCTTGCGGCTGGAGGCCGCTTTTTCCCAAGAGCCCGTAAGCGTGGCTGTACCACTTGCCGTCCGGAAAGTTATGGCCGAGCACGGCAGCCGCCGTCTGGGCCTCGTTGACGATCCCTAACGCCATATAGGCCTCGGTCAGGCGCATCAAGGCCTCTTCCACCTGCTCCGTAGTCTGGTAGTCGGTGACCACGGTGCGAAAGCGGTTGATGGCCGCGAGATAGTTGTTATGGCGGAGATACCAGCGCCCGACCGTCATCTCGCTCGCCGCCAACAGATCGCGCAGGATGCGCGTCCGGTTCCGCGCGTCGGCTGCGTAACGCGAATCGGGATAGCGCTGCAGCAGCGTATCGTAGGCCACCAGCGCCTTGCGGGCGTTCGTCTGATCACGCTTCGGATCGAGCACCCGGTCGTAATAGGACATGCCGATGATGTTCTGGGCGAGGTCCGATTCCTGGGTGCCGGGGTGAAGGGTGAGATAGCGGTCGGCCGACACGATCGCATCGTCATATTTGCCGGCCTTGTAATAGGCATAGGAGGCCATGAGGATGGCCCGGCGCGCCTCCTGCGAATAGGGGTGATTGATGTCGACCTCTTCGTACGCCCGGGCGGCGTCGGCGTATTTGCCTTTATCGACGAGCTGTTCGGCCTTGCCGTAAATGACATTCGGCGGATCGTTGTTCTCCACCGCTTCCGTCTTGTTGCCGCCGAACCAGGCGAAAGAGCCGCAGCCGGCAAGGAGGCTCGCCGAAAGAACGAGGCATGCGATTCTTGCGGGCAATGCCGGCAGGCCGCGGCGCGGCGCCTTATGGCGCGCCCGCGCTCTTTGCCGCTCAACCCGTCCGGTCATGCTATCCCTCAAAGACCGTCCCCCTCGCGCGAAAGGCGCGGATATGCGAGCCGCCGGACGGCCGCTCGGCCCAAGGCTAGCGCAGCTACCCCCAACCAACTAGCGGATTATGGTGTTTTTTTGCCCAGTCCCCTGCCCGGGACACCCTTGGCACGCCAAGGCGCGGGGCTCGCGAGGGGCGCGTAACAGCCTCGCGCGCCGGCGCTAAGGCGCACGCGCCGAAGCATGATGACAGGACGAAGGGCCTACCGGCCGGCTTTCCGTTCAGCTCCGCTCAGCGGCAAAATTCGCTGCCGCAAGACGGTGGCTGAGTTCGGCATGGCGAACCTCGCGATAGCGCGGGGCTTCGATCATGGTCCAGGCATCGGCATCGGCGAACAGAGCCTTGAGCACCAGCGCGTTCAGCCGATGGCCGCCGCGGTGGGAGCGGAACGTGCCGAGAATGGGCGCCCCGGCCAGAGCGAGATCGCCGACCGCGTCGAGTGCCTTGTGGCGCACGAACTCGTCGGAGAAGCGAAGCCCCTCGCGGTTGATGATGCGGTCGTCGCCGATGGCGACGGTGTTCTCGAGGGAAGCGCCGAGGGCGAGCCCAGCTGCCCACAGCCGCTCGACGTCCCTCATGAAGCCGAAGGTGCGGGCCCGGGCCAGCTCGCGGCGGAAGGAGCCGGGGTTCAGGTCGATCTCGATCCTCTGAGTTCCGATCAGCGGGGTGTCGAAGTCGATCTCGACATCGAGATGAAAGCCGTTATGCGGGGCAAGCTCGCCATAGGCGCCGGCGTCTTCGACCGACACCCGCTTCAGCACCTTGAGGAAACGGCGCGGAGCATCGAGCTCGGCAAGACCGACCTCGTCGATCGCCTCGACAAAGCGCGACGCGCTGCCGTCCATGATCGGTACTTCGGGGCTGTCAATCTCGATCAGGGCGTTGTCGACGCCAAGACCGCGCAGAGCTGCGAGCAGATGCTCGACCGTCGCGACAGAGGCGCCATTGCCGTCACCAACGATGGTACAGAGCGTTACGCCGGTGACCGAGCGCTGGTCGGCTACGATCTCGGTGCCTTCGGGATGACCATTGGAAAGGAGAAAACGGATACCGGTATCGCCATCAGCCGGACAAAGTGCGATGGAAACTGGCGCTCCGCTGTGAACCCCCGTGCCGGTAAGTGAAATCTCGCTGGCAAGCGTGGTTTGGCGTGCCCCTATGAAACCCTTCATGGCCCCCGTCGGCCCCCGCGCCGTCTTTTGAGTTCCCTACTTAGCTCGAGGAGAACCCCGAGCCCCCCAATTGATCTGCGCTTCCTGGCACTTTAGACCGGACCTTTATCAGTCCTTGGCTTGTGCCTTTTTGGTCCTGCCGATCAATCTATGAAGAAGCTTAACGCTCGGACTCGGGGGCGACAAATCACGGTTTCTTTCACTGTATTACCGGCCGGACGGTCTTATAAGTCAATGATATAACTACAGTTTTCTCGTTCGTCGGTGGTCTGACGAGTGCCCTGGTTAACACCCCGACCTTCTTCTCAATTGGCCCGTCGGCGGAGAAAGGCGGGAATCTCGAGGTCATCCTCGGCAAATGATTCGGGCGCTGTTGCCGCCATCTCGACCGCGAGCGGCCGGGCTTGCGCTTCGACCCGTTTTGGCATGGCGACGGGCGCTTGCTCGTTGCGAGGCCGCTCGATCCTGATGCCCTTTTGCGCCATGGGCTGACCTAGAGGCTGGGGCCTCGGGGCCTGGGTCCTAGGTGCCTCTGGCATCTGCGGGGCTAACCGCTGGCCGAATTCGGGCTCGCGCTTAGCCGGCATCTCGGCATCGGGCTCCTTGCGGGACCGGCCGACATTGGCGAGGCGCTCGAGGAAGCCCACCTTCTTCTTCTGGGCGGCAAGACCGACCACGGGCGCTTGGCCGGCTTGGGCCTTGATCTCGTTCTGGGCCACTACCGGCAGTTCTTCCATGCTCGGCATGCGGCGCACCGGACGTCTGACGGCGGTGGGCGGCGCGGGCTGGAAGGACCGCGACGGCGCTTGCGGCGCTTGTTTCGATTGGGAGGCGCCAAGCGGCAGGCCGATTCCAGTCAACTGCGCCGGACGCTTCTCGATCGTCACATTGCCAGGAGCGTGCCAGACCGACGGCTCTTTCACGACCTCGCTTTGGGCGAGAACGAGGCTCGGCTCGTCGAGATCGACCGGGCTCGCGGGCAGCGCGGCGAGGCCGGCAAGGCGCTCGCTGAGCCTGCTTCTCTCTTGCGTGACGGCGCCCCGCGGCGCTTCGTAGACGGGCCCTACCGCCACCGGCGCGGCATGGCCAATGCCGGTCGCCACCACCGACACGCGGATCGACCCGTCGAGTTCGTCGTCGTAGGTCGCACCCACAATGATGTTGGCGTCGGGATCGGCTTCGGCCCTGATGCGGCTCGCCGCCTCGTCGACCTCGTAGAGGGTAAGGTCGTTGCCGCCGGTGATGGACACGAGCAGCCCGCTCGCGCCTTTCATGCACACATCGTCGAGCAGCGGATTGGAGATAGCGGCCTCTGCCGCTTCGATGGCCCTGCGGTCGCCGCTCGACTCGCCCGTACCCATCATCGCCTTGCCCATGCCGGCCATGATGGTGCGGACATCGGCGAAGTCGAGATTGATCAGGCCTTCCTTCACCATGAGGTCGGTAATGCAAGAGACGCCGGCGCGCAGCACATCGTCGGCCATTGCGAAGGCGTCGGTGAAGGTGGTCTTCTCGTTGGCGACGCGGAACAGGTTCTGGTTCGGAATGATGAGGAGCGTATCGACATATTTCTGCAGCTCATCGATGCCGGTCTCAGCCGCACGCAGGCGCCGCGAGCCTTCGAACTGGAAAGGCTTGGTAACGACGCCGACGGTCAAGATGCCTTCCTCGCGGGAGGCACGCGCTATCACGGGTGCAGCGCCCGTTCCCGTGCCGCCGCCCATGCCGGCGGTGATGAACGCCATGTGGCAGCCGACGAGATGGGCCTTGATATCGGCCATGGCCTCTTCGGCGGCGGCGGCGCCCACTTCGGGCTTCGATCCGGCGCCGAGGCCTTCGGTGACGTTCGCCCCCATCTGAATGCGGCGCTCGGCGGTCGAACTCGCCAAGGCTTGCGCGTCGGTGTTGGCGACCACGAACTCGACGCCCTTCAGACCGCATTCGATCATGTTGTTGACGGCGTTGCCGCCGGCGCCGCCGACACCGAACACGGTGATGCGCGGCTTGAGTTCGGTCAGATCAGGAACTCTGAGGTTGATGGTCATGGCAGTCATCCGATCCTTCATTGCCCTTGCTCCGGCTCTCTTAGGCGCTTCCCCGCGACGCGCTTTCAGAGCCCTCGTTAGCGATCAAAAATTGTCCCTTATCCAGTCGCCGACTTTGGCGAAATAGCCGGTACCGGTGCGCAAGAAACGCTGCTCGGAGCGGCCCGAAAGCCTGTCGTCGCCGCGTGCCCAATGCAGAAGAAGTCCGATGCCGGCGGAAAAATCAGGTGCGCCTGCCACGGCGGGCAGCCCGCTCAACGACCTTGGACGGCCAAGCCGTGCCGGACGCCCGAACATATTGGCGGCGAGCTCGGGCAGGCCGGTGAGCTGGCTCCCGCCGCCGGTCAACACCAGGTGCTGCGTGGCCTCGGACGCAAGTCCGCTCCCCGCCAGCCGCCGCCGCATCAGATCGAGGATCTCCTCGATGCGCGGGCGGATGATGGCAGCGAGCTGCGCCTTGTTGATCTGGTTCAGGCTCGGCTGCGGCATTCCGGTGACGGCAGGATAGGTGATGATCTCGCGCTCGTCGGACAGCGTGGCGAAGGCGCTGCCATGCAGCGTCTTGAGCCGCTCGGCGTAATCGAGGGGCGCGGAAAGGGTGCGGGCAATGTCGGTGGTGATGCCGTTGCCGCCAAGCGCGATGGCGTCGGCGTGGACGAAGTGCCCATCGACGAACACCGAGAGCGTAGTGGTGCCGGCGCCGAAATCGATACACGCCACGCCGAGCTTGGCCTCGTCAGGCGTCATCACCGCAAGCGCGCTCGCGCAAGGCGCCGCGACCAGGCTCGCAACGCCCAGATGGCACCGCTCGACGCAGAGCATCACGTTGCGCATGGCCACTTCGTCGGCGGTGACGGCATGGAGGTCGACGGCAAGCCGCTCGCCGCACATGCCCTGCGGCTCGCTGATGCCGCCATTCTCATCGATGCGGTAGCTCAAGGGCAGCGCGTGCAGCACGCTGCGCTTGTCGCGTCCGGCATATTGGCGCCCGCCGGCAAGGAGCCGCATGACATCGTCTTCGCGCACCGCGCCCGACGGCAGCGCCACGCTCGCCGAGAAGCTCTCGCTCTTGAGGCGCCCGCAGGTGACGGACACATGCACGTCCTCGACGGTCACGCCCGCCATGCGTTCGGCGGCATCCACCGCCGAGCGGATGCAGGCTTCGGCGCTGTCGAGATGCGTGATCATGCCGGCCTTCAGGCCCTCGGCGCGAGTGTGGTCGAAGCCCAGCACCTCGAACTGCACCGCATCGCCCTTGCCTTCGAACCAATCGGGCGCCGGTGAGGTCTTGGCGATCAGGCAGCAGATCTTGCTCGTGCCGACGTCAAGCGCGGTCACGATGCGCTGGCGCTTGCTTCTTATCGTCGTCGTGTATCCCATCCCCCTGCCCTCAAACCCCGTCTTCTCATGTCTTTCCTTTGGCGGTCTTGGTGCTCGCCGTCGGCACTTCGGCTTGCGGCGCGCCGCCGGGCGGTGCCGCGGAAGCCGTCGCGCGCAAGCGCACGGTGACCCGATCGAGCAGACGCAAATCGACAGCGGCGATATCCCGTTTGAGTACCCCGCGTTCCCGATCGAGCTTGGCGAGCGAGGCGAGCGCCTCGCCGACATTGTCGTCGGGAAGCATGATCTCAAGGCCTGAAGCGAGCTTCAGCGTCCAGCGCCGGTCGCCGACCCTGATTGCCGCAACGAGGTTTTGCGTAAGGTCGCCATGAGAATTCAGCTGATCGAACAGCTGGGCGGCGCTCTTTCCCGCCCCCTCGCCCACGACTAGGGGAAGGCCGGCATAGGCTTCGCGCAAAGCCGGCGCGAGCACGACCCCCTCGGCGTCAACCACATAAGTCTGACCCTTGTTCTGCCAGATGGCGTAAGGCGTCCGCTCCTCGATCACCACCTGCAAGGTCGAGGGCAGGAGCCGCATGACTTGCGCATGCCTGATCCACGGCACGGCTTCGAGCCGCGCTTTGGCGGCGTCGGTGTCGAAGCCGAGCATCATGGTGTCGGGGCCGGCGCCGAGCGCGGCCGTGATCGCGGCGTCGGTCGCATGCAGCTGGCCGTTGAGGGTGATCCGCTTCACGCCGAAGCCGGCAGCAACGGCGAGATGCTCGATGCCGCTGGTGAGCGCGTCATAGGCGCGGGCGGTCTGTCCGCCGACCACAGCACCATAGACGACGGC
>Ga0299906_10000643_pt1 | contig 31498 bp, 32 predicted proteins | sample RVTome_14_FD_200259 | JGI IMG/M metagenome (GOLD analysis project Ga0299906, IMG submission 200259) | Soil microbial communities from uranium-contaminated site in the Upper Colorado River Basin, Wyoming, United States - RVT145D125 (version 2) ...
CGACCAAGAGCGTCGAGATGTCGCTCGGCGCCCTCCGCGACGCGCAGTTGATGGACTTGCTGCGCCATTCGCAGCCGTCCTGGACCTCGCCCGAGCTGGGGTACCGCCGCTGAGCGCCCGCGCCGACCTGCACGTCCACTCCACCGCCTCGGACGGCACCCTGCCGCCCGCGGAGGTGGTGGAGCGCGCGCGGCGGGCGGGACTCGCCGCGCTCGCGCTCACGGATCACGACACGATCGCGGGCGTTCCCGAGGCCATCGGGGCCGGCCGGCGCCACGGGGTGCGGGTCATTTCCGGGTGCGAGTTCTCGGTCCGGGTGGCCTGGGGGGAAATGCACCTCCTGGGGTATTTTGTCCCGCCCGGGAACGCCGAGGTGGACGATTTCCTGCGCCGAGCGTGTGAACACCGGCTCGATCGCGCGCGCCTGATCGTGGAGCACCTCCAGGCCTGGGGCGTCGATATCCGGACCGAGGACGTCATGCGCGAGGCGGGTAACGCCGCGGTCGGCCGGCCCCACGTTGCGCGCGCCCTGGTGCGGCTGGGGAAAGTGCGCGACGTGCACGCCGCGTTCGACGAGTTTCTCGGAATGGGCCGGCGCGCCTATGTCGAGAAGGTGCTGCCCGGCATGCGCGAGGTCGCCGACCTGGTCCACCGGGTCGGGGGGCTCGTGTCGGCCGCGCACCTGCGCGACCGGATCTCTCGTGCCACCTTGACCATGCTCAAGGCCGACGGGCTCGATGCGGTCGAGGTCCGGCACCCGAGTCACTCACCGGAGCTGGCGATCAATGCCGAGGCCATCGCGCGCACCCTCGACCTGCTCCCGACAGGGGGTAGCGACTGGCACGGCGATCAGGCCGCCGAGGCGCAATGCCCGCTGGGCGGGGAAGCCGTCCCGCTGGCCTGGCTGCAGGCGCTGGAGACGCGCCGGCCGGCGCCCGGGCCCGCCGCCCGGGCGGGGAAATGAGTCAGGAACCGGCGGGGACATTCCGCGGTTGATAAAGTCAGTCGCACCAGGATGGAGCGCATGACCGACAAGACCTCACGCGAATTCGACGTCGTCATCGTCGGGGCCGGCCCCGCCGGGCTGTGCGCCGGCATGTATGCCGGCCGGGGCATGCTGCACACCGTGATCCTGGAGCGCGGCGTCCCCGGTGGCGAGCTGCTCAACACCGAGAAGATCGAGGACTATCCGGGCTTTCTCAGTATTCTCGGCCCGGACCTCGCCGCGAAAATGGCGGAACACGCCGAGGCGTTTGGCGCCCCCATCGTTCAGGAAGAAGTGGAGGGGATCCACCGGGAGGAGGATGGCACTTTCCGGATCGAGACCGGGTCGGGAACCGTGTATCGCGCCCCCGCCGTCATCCTCACCGCCGGCGGCACCCCGACCAAGCTCGGCGTGCCGGGCGAGCTGGAGTATGCGGGGAAGGGCGTCTCCTACTGTGCGGTCTGCGATGGCGCGTTCTTCAAGGGCGAGACGATCGCAGTGGTCGGCGGGGGCGATGCGGCGGTCGAGGAGGCGGACTACCTCACCCGGTACGCGGAGAAAGTCTACGTCATCCATCGGCGCGACGCCTTTCGCGCTTCCAGGCTGCTCCAGGAGCGGCTGTTCGCGAACCCGAAGATCGAGGTGATCTGGAACCGGGTGGTCAAGGAAATCCGGGGGAATGAGCAGGGGGCGACCGAGGTTCTGCTCCAGAGCACCCTCGACCAGTCCCCGTCGACGCTTCCGGTGACCGGCGTGTTCGTCTTCATCGGGTTCCGCCCCAACAGCGGGCTCGTCAAGGAGCACTACGAGCACGATGCCGGCGGCTATGTCGTCACCGACGAGCGGATGATGACCTCGATTCCCGGCCTGTTCGCGGCCGGCGATCTCCGGGTGCAGTTGACGCGACAGATCACCACCGCGGTCGGCGACGCGACGACCGCCGCGATCGCCGTCGAGAAATACCTTGCCGGCCGCAAAAGCCCGGCGCGTGTCTGAGCCGGCGATCGTCCGGATCCCCAACGGACAGTTCGCCCAGAACTGCTATCTGATCGCCGACGCCGCGTCGGGCGAAGCGGTCGTGGTGGACCCCGGAGAGGAATGGGAACGGATTCTTCACGAGGCCGAGACGCGGGGGTGGCGCATCGGCGCCATCTGGCTCACCCACGCCCACATCGACCATATCCTGGGTGTGGCCGGTGTGCGTGAAGCCACCGGCGCCCCGATCCTGCTGCATCCCGCCGACCGGCCGCTCTATGACAGCCTGCCCGAGCAGGCCCTCTGGTTCGGCTTCCGGCTCCAGCCCCCGCCGCCACCCGACCGCCCCCTGGCCCAGGATGACGTCCTGAGCGTGGGACCGCACCGGTTCCGGGTTCGCCACGCACCCGGTCACTCGCCGGGGAGTGTGTGTCTGCTGGGAGAGGGGCTCGCGCTGGTCGGTGACGTGCTCTTCGCCGGGTCCATCGGGCGAAGCGACCTCCCCGGGGGGGACGGAGCCGAGCTGCTGCGCACCATACGTCGCGAGCTGCTCAGCCTGGATGACGATACGCGGGTCCTCCCCGGCCACGGACCCGAGACGACGGTCGGCGCGGAACGACGGTCCAACCCGTTCCTGAGCTGACCGCCACACTCGTCCCTGCGTCCCATCGCCCCGTCTCCGCCGCCCGTTTACTATCCCGGCGTCCACCCCATACCTGAGCGGATGATGAGCGCAACCCGGATCGAAAGAGACCCCCTCGGCGAGAAGCCCGTCCCCAGCGATGCGCTGTACGGCATCCAGACGCTCCGGGCCATGGAAAACTTCCCCATCTCCGGCCTGCGTCCCTTGCCGTGCTTTGTGGACGCGGTGCTCTGGATCAAGCGGAGCGCGGCGCTGGTGCACAGGGAGACCGGGCGGCTGGAGCCGGAACTGGCCGACGCGATCGTGAAGGCGGCGGACGAGATCCTGGCCGGAGCGCACCGGGACAATTTCGTGGTGGACGTCTATCAGGCCGGCGCCGGAACCAGCCACAACATGAACTGCAACGAGGTGCTGGCCAACCGGGCCAACGAACTGCTAGGACACCCGCGGGGCGCCTACAGCCCTGTCCACCCGAACGATCACGTCAACATGGCGCAGAGCACCAACGATGTGATCCCGACGGCGATGCGCCTCGCGGCGCTGGCGACGCTGCCTGGTCTGCTCGACGCCCTGGGCGGGCTGGCACGGACCTTCGGCGACAAGGCCGCCGCGTTCGACCACGTCATCAAATCCGGCAGGACCCATCTCCAGGACGCGACGCCGATCCGGCTGGGCCAGGAGTTCGCGGCGTACGGCCGCACCGTCGGGCGGCACGGGGCCAAGCTGACGGAAGCCGCGGAGTGGCTGCGGGCGATGAACATCGGCGGCACCGCGGTGGGCACGGGCCTCAATGCCGAGGACGCCTATCCCGGCCTCATGGTCGAGCGGCTGCGCGAACTCACCGGCTTCGAGCTGCGGATCGCGGAGGACCGGGTCCAGCTGATGCAGTCGATGGGGGATATTGCGAGTTTCAGCGGCGCGCTCCGCTCCTACACGCTGGACCTCAACAAGATCGCCAACGACGTGCGGCTGCTGGCTTCCGGACCGAGAACCGGGCTCGCGGAGATCGTCCTGCCGACGGTGCAGCCGGGCTCGAGCATCATGCCGGGGAAGGTGAACCCGTCGATCGCCGAGATGGTCAATCAGGTCTGCTTCCAGGCACTCGGATGCGACCTCACGGTGGCGATGGCCGCGGAAGCCGGTCAACTGGAGCTCAACGTCATGATGCCGGTCATGGCCCACAACCTGGTTTTCGCGATGCAGATCCTGACCAGCGCGTCGCGTGTGTTCGACGAGCGCTGCATTCGCGGCATCGAGGCCGACGAGGCCCAGTGCGCCCACTGGCTCGAGCGCAGTCCGGCCCTGGTCACGGCCCTGGCGCCCAGAATCGGCTACGCGGCCGCCGCGGCGCTGGCCAAGGAAGCCCTCGCGACCGGACTCACGGTGAAGGAGCTGGTCACCCGCAAGCAGCTCTTCCCCGCGGACGAGCTGGAGGACGTCCTGGACCTCCGCGCCATGACCGAACTCGGCGTCCCCGGAGCAAAGAAGCCGGCGTGAGCAGCCCCGACCCGAGCGCCCTCTCTCCCCCCGAGCTGATCCGCTACGCCCGCCACCTGATCCTCCCCGAGGTCGGCGCGGAGGGACAGCGGCGCCTCAAGGCGGGCCGCGCGCTGGTGGTCGGAGCCGGCGGGCTGGGGAGTCCGGCGGCGCTCTACCTTGCCGCCGCCGGGGTCGGGCAGATCGGGGTGGTGGACGCCGACCGAGTGGAGTTGAGCAATCTGCATCGTCAGATCCTCCATGGCACCGGCGCGCTGGGGCGGCCCAAGACTGAGTCGGCCGCGACTCGGCTTTCGGACCTCAATCCCGAAGTCGATGTCCGGCCCCACGAGGAGCGTCTCGAGGCGAGCAACGCGCTGCGGATCTTCCGTGACTACGACGTCATTCTCGACGGCAGCGACAACTTCCCGACGCGGTATCTGGTCAACGACGCGGCCGTGCTGAGCGGCAAGCCGTACGTGTACGGAAGCATTTTCCGCTTCGATGGACAGGTGAGCGTCTTCGCGGCCGCCGGCGGTCCCTGTTATCGCTGCCTGTTCGCGGAACCTCCGGCTCCGGAGCTGGTTCCCAACTGTGCCGAGGCGGGCGTGCTGGGGGTGCTTCCGGGCATCATCGGATCGCTTCAGGCGCTCGAAGCGCTCAAGCTGCTGCTTGGCATCGGGGATTCGCTGGCGGGACGGCTGTTGCTGTTCGACGGCCTGCGCTTGCAGGTCCGCGAACTCCGCGTCAAGCGCGATCCCGGCTGCCCGGTGTGCGGGCCGGCCGCCACAATTCGCGAGCTGATCGACTACGAGGCCTTTTGCGGCATGCACGCCGTGGCGCCCGACGCCCGTGCCGAAATCACGGCGGACGAGCTTGGGAAGGCGCTGGGAGCGGACCGGGCGGCCCCCCTGCTGGTCGACGTGAGGGAGCCTTGGGAGTGGGAGATCGCTCACATCTCCGGGAGTGTCCACATCCCGCTGTCTTCGTTTGGCGACCGGCTGTCGGAAATCGACCCCAAGCGCGAGGTGGTCACAGTCTGCCACCGTGGCATGCGCTCCAGGAACGCTCGAGACCTGCTCGTGGCTGCGGGCTATGCGCCGGTGCGCAGCCTGACCGGCGGGATTGACGCCTGGGCCGAGGCCCACGACCCCAGGATGATGCGGTACTGAGGTTTGGGGAGGGACAGTGCCGAAGGGGGGATTCGAACCCCCACGGGCTTGCGCCCACTGCGCCCTGAACGCAGCGCGTCTACCAATTCCACCACTTCGGCGGCCGGGCAAACCTAGTGTTTGGCTGCGCGACGCGTCAAGCTGTTCGTTGATTGGGTTGGCGGCAGGGCCTATGTTTTGCTGGCAGAGAGAGTTATGTCCCAACTGCCGCCCCCCCCCCCGCCCAAGGACGCCAAAGTCCTCGTCGCCCGCAACCCCAAGGCGACGCACGAGTATCACATTCTCGAGCGGTGGGAAGCCGGCCTTGCGCTGACCGGTACGGAGGTCAAGTCGCTCCGGGCCGGGAAGGCGAGCATCAAACAGGCCTACGGGATGGTCCGGGGGGGCGAGGTCTGGCTCGAAGGCCTGAACATCACCCCATATGAACAGGGCAACCGGTGGAACCATGACCCGACCCGCACCCGGAAGCTGCTGCTCCATCGCCGGGAGATCGAGCGGATGATCGGACAGGTTGAGCGCGGCGGGCTGACCCTGGTCCCCCTGGACCTGTACTTCCGGCGGGGCAAGGCCAAGCTCACCATCGCGCTTGGCCGGGGCAAGAAGGCCCATGACAAGCGGGAAGACCTGAAGCGGCGCATTGCCGACCGGGAGATGGCGCGGGCGCTGGCGGGGAAGGGCGTCCGATGACCGCCGCCGCCACGCTGCTCATGCTGGGGGCCCTGAGCGCGGCCCCGCGCGCAGTGACGGTAATCACCCCCAACGGCCGTCGGGCCATTCCCATCCGCGAGGCGGGGCGCTCGGGACCGCTGGTGCCCGCGGCACCGCTGCTCCAGGCCCTGGGCGGGACCACGTCCAGCGACGGGGTCTGGTTGGCGGTCCACCTGGGGCCGGATCCCTACCGCTTCCTGCTGGATGCTAGGCTGGTAATGGTCGGCGAGCGGCTGCTCCCCCTCGCCGCCCCCGCCCAGGTCATCGGCGACAGCCTCTTCCTGCCGTTGCAGTTCGTGAGCGAGGCCCTGCCGCGCCTCCAGGCCGCCCGGTTCAGCTACGACCGCGGCTCGGCCCGGCTGACCGATCGGGGTCCGGTGGTGGTCACGCGGCAACCCGAAGTACCGGCGGCCGAGACGACACCCGCGCCGAGCGCGCGCCGCCGCACCCATCGGGTGACGGTCGATGCGGGCCATGGCGGCGTCGATCCCGGAAATCTGGGCATGTATTTCCCGCGTGGGATGCGCGAAAAGGACGTGAATCTTGCCGTGTCGCTGCTGCTGCAGGACGAGCTGCGCAGCCGCGGCGTCGCGGTAACAATGACCCGCGCCCACGACACCCTGATCGATCTGCGCCACCGGGGACGCTACTGCGCCGAGGATTGCGACCTCTTCGTGAGCATCCACGTGAATTCGCTGCCCCGCCGGACGGGCTTTACGGCGGTTCGGGGGTTTGAGACCTATTTCCTCGCCGAAGCGCGGACGGAGGATGCCGCCCGGGTCGCGCGGATGGAGAACGAAGCGCTCCGGTTCGATGCCCAGCCCGCGGACGATCTGACGCTCGATGGCCTGGATTTCATCATGCGCGACCTTCAGATCAACGAGTATCTCCGCGAGTCCGCGCGGGCGGCCGAGCTGGTGCAGGCCCACCTCCAGAAAATCCACGACGGCCCCGACCGGGGCGTCCGCCAGGCCGGGCTGGTCGTACTCAACACCGCGCGCCGGCCGGCGATTCTGGTCGAGCTGGGGTACAGCACCAATCAGGAAGACGCCAGGCTGATGAGCCAGAGGGCCGGGCAGCGGAAGCTGGCCGCCGCCATCGCCGACGCGGTCATGGCCTACCTCGCCGAGTACGACCGGCGGAGCGGCGACCAGAGCTCCGCCCACACCCTGTCTCCGTGACGACGGGGACAGCGGCCGCGCCGGCCCCGGTCGTCGCGGGCATCGCGTTTCAGAACCCGGTGCTCCTGGCCTCGGGCACCGCGGGATTCGGGCGGGAACTCGACGGCATGGTGGATCTCGAGGCCCTCGGCGGTCTGGTGACCAAGGCGGTCTCCCTTCAGCCTCGGAAGGGCAACCCCTCTCCCCGCGTCGCGGAGTTCCGCGGCGGGATGCTCAATTCGGTCGGGTTGGCGAACCCCGGCGTCGACGCGGTCCGGACCATCGAGCTGCCCTGGCTGGCCACCCATCTCCGCAAGGCGCGGGTCCTGGTGAACGTTGTTGGGTTCGTCGAGGAGGAGTACGCCGAGGTGATGGCCCGGCTCGATGATGCCGGGGGGTTTGCCGCGTACGAGTTGAATCTCTCCTGTCCCAACACTGCGCGAGGCGGGATCGAATTCGGGGCGGAGCCCGACAGCGTACGCCGCATCGTCGCAGGGTGTCGCGCCGCCACCTCGCGGCCGATCTTCGCAAAGCTGTCGCCGGCGCTGCCCGACATCCCTTCCATGGCCCTCGTGGCCCGCGATGCGGGCGCCGACGGGGTCAGCCTGGTGAACACACTCCCGGGTACCTTGAGCCGGGGCGGCGCGCCGCGAGTGGGGCAGGGGTACGGAGGGGTGAGCGGTCCCGGACTGCTCCCGATCGGTCTGCGTGCCATCGCCCGGGTGCGCGAGCAGGACGCCGCGCTGCCACTGATCGGCGTCGGCGGCATCCGCTCGACGGCGGACGCCAGACAGTACCTGGATGCCGGGGCGTCGCTGGTCGCGATCGGCACCGCGGCCCTGGCCGACCCGCGATTGCCCGAAAGGGTCGTGACCGGGCTGCGGGGGTACGGATGGCGGAGCTGATCCTTGCCCTTGACCTGTCGGACGGGGCTGCCGCCCTCCGCCTGCTCGACCGGATCCCAGGGGTGGGATGGGTCAAGGTCGGATCGATCCTCGGGACCAGGGAAGGCGCCACGCTGGTACGGGAGCTTGGCGCCCGCGGGCACTCGGTGTTCCTCGATCTCAAGTGGCACGACATCCCCAACACGGTCCGGGGGGCCGTGGCCGCCGCCGCGGAGCTGGGGGTGCGGATGGCCACCGTCCACTCGCTGGGCGGTCACGACATGATGACCGCGGCGGCGGCGGCTGCGCCCCCCGACCTCGCCCTGGTGGCGGTGACCGTTCTGACCTCCCATAACCGCGGATCGTACGCCCGGGCGCTCGGGTCGGCAGAGCGGGACCTGGCGGACGAGGCCGTCCGACAGGCCAGGATGGCCGTGGGGGCCGGCTTGGCGGGCGTCGTCTCCTCAAGTCAGGAGCTCGGGTCGCTCCGAGCTGCGCTCGGCCCGGGTCCGCTTCTGGTCGTTCCGGGGATCCGGCGCCCAGGGGACCGGGCCGGAGACCAGCAGCGGACCGCAACCGCGGGGGAAGCCGTTCGGGCCGGTGCCGACTATCTGGTCATCGGACGATCGGTCCTGGAAGCGAACGACCCTGCGGCCGCGTGGGAATCCCTGGGCGAGGAGATCCAGTGATCGCGGGAAGGTGGACATGGCTGCTGCTCGCCGCGCTTTGGGCCCCGGCCGGCGTCGCAGCCCAGCAATCTCTCGCGGCCGTGGCGGAGAACGCGCGCCGTGCGCTCCAGCGGGGCAACCTCGCCGGCCTGCTGCGCTCCAGCGATCGCATCCTGCTTCAGCTTCCCAATGTGCAGCCGTCGGCCGCAGTGGGCGCCGCCCAGGCCGAGGCCACCCTGCGGGCCGTGCTCGGCCGCAACGACGACCACGAGGTGTCGGTCGCCGGCCACCGCGAAATCGAGCGGGGCCGCGGTTATGTGGAGCTGCAGCGCCTCACCCGCCACCGCGCGGGAGGGGCGCTGCGGGTGCAGACCATCCTGCTCGGCTACCGGCGCGCCGTGGCTGGCTGGGTGCTGGTCGAAGTGCGCGTGTTCTAGCCTTTTGCCATGGACCGGGCCCCCGGCGGTCTGCTGGCGCCGACCCTTGCTCCAGACAGGCTGAATATCTATAATTGTAAGCTCTACAAAAACTTGGCCCTGGTCGGAGTGGTCCGTGAAGGTACGTTCGAGCGTCAAGCCAATTTGCGAGCATTGTCGGGTGATTCGGCGCGCGGGCGTGATCCGGATCATCTGCAAGCGCAACCCCAAACACAAGCAGCGGCAGGGCTGAGATGGCGCGTATTGCCGGTGTTGATCTCCCGCGTGACAAACGGGTCGAAATCGCCCTAACCTACATCCACGGCATCGGTCGTCCCACCAGCTCCCGGCTGCTGGAAGAGTCCGGGGTGGGCCGGGACACACGGGTCCGTGACCTGAGCGACACCGAGGTCGCCCGGCTGCGCCAGGTGATCGAGCGCTCGGTGCGGGTTGAGGGGGCGCTGCGGACCGAAGTCGCAATGAACATCAAGCGCCTGATGGATATCGGGAGCTATCGCGGCGGACGGCATCGCCGCGGCCTTCCGGTGCGCGGCCAGCGCACTCACACCAACGCGCGCACCAAGAAGGGGCCGCGCCGCGCCATCGCGGGCAAGAAGAAAGTGACCAAGAAGTAGCCTATGACCAGTCCAGCCCCAGCCCCAGCCCCAGCCCCAGCCCCAGCCCCAGCACCCCGGGCCCCGGGTGGGAAGCGCTCGAAGAAGGTCGTCGAGTCGGAGGGCATCGCCCACATCTCCGCCACTTTCAACAACGTCCTGATCACGATCACCGATCTCAAGGGCAACGCGATCGTGTGGGGCACCGCGGGCAAGGCGGGGTTCAAGGGGTCGAAGAAGTCGACGCCCTTCGCCGCCACGGTGGCCGCGGAGAACTGCGGCCGGGAAGCCTTCAACCTCGGCGTGCGGCGGGTGCACGTGGAGGTGCAGGGCCCCGGCAGCGGGCGCGAGTCGGCCATTCAGGCCCTCGCCTCCGCCGGGCTCAAGGTGGTTTCGATCAAGGACGTGACGCCGATTCCCCACAACGGGTGCCGGCCTCCCAAGAAGCGGCGGGTCTGATTCATGTCGCGCAATACCGGTCCTGCCTGCCGTCAATGCCGGCGCGAGGGCACCAAACTGTTTCTGAAGGGCACCCGCTGTCTCACCGAGAAGTGCGCCATCGAGCGGCGGGCCTATCCGCCCGGGCAGCACGGCCAGTCCATGAGCCGGGGCCGCAAACAATCGGAGTACGCCAAGCAGTTACGGGAAAAGCAGAAGGTGAAGCGGATCTACGGCCTTTCGGAAAAGCAGTTCCGCAACCTGTTCGAGAAGGCCTCGCGGGAATCGGGCGTCAAGGGCACCAACCTGCTGGTGGCCCTCGAGTCGCGGCTGGACAACCTGGTCTACCGGATGGGCTTCGCCACCAGCCGGCGGCAGGCGCGGCAGTTGGTCTGCCACGGACACGTCCAGGTGAACGGGCAGCGGCTGGACATTCCCTCGGCCAAAGTCACCGCGGGGCAGGAAGTGCGGATCGCGCCCCCCAGCCGGGAGCTGGTGCCGATCAAGATCGCCAAGGACAGCGCGGCGCGCGGCGCGCCGCTCAGCTGGATCAGCGTCGACCTGGACAAGGCGGCGGGCAGGGTGACCGAACGGCCGGGCCGGGATCAGATCCCGCTCAACGCGCAGGAACAGCTCGTTGTCGAGCTTTACTCCAAGTAACGGGCAGCCGATGACCATCGATCTCACCGGATTGGTCCGTCCCCACCTGGTCGAAATGGCCAAGCGGGAGGACAACCCGAACTTCGCCGAGTTCCGGCTTCAGCCGCTCGAACGCGGCTTCGGGCACACCCTCGGCAACGCGCTGCGGCGGATGATGCTCTCCGCCCTCCGCGGCTCGGCCGTCTGGGCCTTCCGCATGGACGGCGTGGTGCACGAGCACCAGACCGTGCCCGGGGTCCTCGAGGACGTGCACCAGATCATCCAGCGCCTCAAGGTGCTGACCCTGGTGCTGGACGAGGACGTTGACGAGGCGGTGCTCAAGATCCGCAAGCAGGGCGCCGGTCCGGTGCTGGCGGGGGACATCGCGCCCAACGCCGCGGTGGAGGTCGGCAATCCCGATCATCTGCTCTTCACCGTGCAGGACGATCGCGAGATCGCCATGGATCTGTACGTGAACAAGGGCCGCGGCTACGTCGAGTCGGAAATGCATCCGATCGACCGCTCCCTCCCGGTCGATACGGTGCGGATCGACGCCATTTACAACCCGGTCATCCGGGCCAACTTCACCGTGACCGAAACCCGCGTCGGCCAGCGCACCGACTACGACCGGCTCTCGGTGATGGTCGAGACCAACGGGACCATCTCTCCCGAAGACGCCATCGCTTATGCCGCGGCGCTGGCGCAGGAACACTTCCGGAATTTCGTGGAGTTCGGCAAGGTGCCCATGGCCCGCCCCGAACCCGAGGCGGTGGATGGGGTGCCCACCGGTCTGGGCGACAAGCTCAACCGCCTGATCGACGACTTCGGGCTCTCGGTTCGCTCCCTCAACTCGCTCAAGAACTCCAACATCCGGACCTTGCGCGACCTGGTGGAGTTCAGCGAGGACGACCTGCTCAAGGTGAAGAACGTCGGCGAGAAGGCGCTCGCCGAGATTGCCGATCTGCTCCAGCGCGAAGGGCTCAATTTCGGCATGGCGTTTGAGGACGCCTCGGGCGAGCTCCGCATCGTCAATCCCGGGACCCCGCCGATGGCGTCGTCCGGAGCGGCCGGGGTCGAGGAGAGCTGAGCGATGCGGCACCGCGCCAAGGGGCGGCAGCTCTCGCGCACCGCCAGCCACCGCAAGGCCATGCTCATCAACATGGCTACCAGCCTCTTCCAGCACGGGGGCATCGTCACCACCACGGCCAAGGCCAAGGAACTGCGGCCCTTCGCCGAGCGGCTGATCACCCTGGCTCGTCGGGGTGACCTTCATGCCCGCCGGCTGGCGGCGCGGCGCATCAAGGACCGGGCTGTGCTGACCGCGCTCTTCGCCGAGATCGGCCCCCGCTTTGCCGGACGTCCCGGCGGGTACACCCGGATCCTCAAGCTGGGCCACCGCGTCGGTGACGGCGCCGAGACGGCCCGGATCGAGCTCCTCCCGGAGTGACGGCTCCCGACGACCACCGGAAAATGCGAAGGGGACCCCGGTCAGGGTCCCCTTTTTTCGGTGCGATGACCGGCCGCTTAGGCCTGCGCGGCGGCCGTGGGGGCCCGGGGGGCCTTGCTAACGCGGTTGCTCCGGATGCAGCGGGTGCATACCCGGATCCGCTTGGGGGCGCCGTCGACCAGGACGCGCACGGTCTGCAGATTGGGATACCAGCGCCGCTTGACCCGGTTGTTCGCGTGGCTGACGTGGTTTCCGGTCGCGGGGCGTTTCCCGCAGATGGTGCAGACCCGTGCCATGTAGATTCTCCGCAGACAGTCGCCCGGGACCCCTTCCCGGGAGCCCACAAAGCTAAGCAGGACAACGGTCTAGCGCAACGCCCGGAGCAACCCGACTGATGCCGACCGCCATGATTACGGGAATCACCGGCCAGGATGGCTCCTACCTCGCCGAGCTGTTGCTGGAGAAGGGCTACACGGTGGTCGGCGTGGTGCGGCGGACCAGCCATCACAGCTTCGAGCGGGTCGAGCATCTGCTGGACCGGGTGCGGATGGTGCACGCCGACCTGCTCGACCAGCATTCCCTGACCATGGCGGTGAAGGAAGTGCAGCCCGACGAGCTCTACAACCTCGCCGCGCAGTCCTACGTGCCCACCTCGTTCGCCCAGCCGGTCCTGACCGGCGAGTTCACCGCGCTCGGGGTTACCCGGATCCTCGAGGCGATCCGGCTCGCCCACCCCGAGGCCAGATTCTACCAGGCCAGCTCGTCGGAGATGTTCGGCAAGGCGGTCGAGTCGCCGCAGAACGAGGCTACCGCCTTCTATCCGCGCTCGCCCTACGGGGTGGCGAAGGTCTATGGCCACTGGATCACGGTCAACTACCGGGAATCCTACGAGCTCTATGCGGTCAGCGGGATCCTCTTCAATCACGAATCGCCGCGCCGCGGCATGGAATTCGTGACCCGCAAGGTGAGCGACGCCGTCGCCCGCATCAAGCTCGGACGCGCGACGGAGCTGCGGCTGGGCAATCTCGACGCCCGGCGCGACTGGGGCTATGCGGGCGACTACGTCGATGCCATGTGGCGGATGCTCCAGCGGCCCGAGCCCCGGGACTACGTCATCGGCACCGGCGTCACCCATAGCGTGCGCGACCTGGTCGAGGCCGCTTTCGGCCATGCCGGTCTGGACTGGCGGGAGCATGTCGTGACCGACCCGGCGCTGATGCGGCCCGCCGAGGTCGATCGGCTCCAGGCCGACGCCGGCCGCGCGCGGGCCGACCTGGGCTGGGCGCCGACGGTGTCGTTCGATGCCCTGGTGGCCATGATGGTCGACGCGGACCTCGAACGGCTCCGGGCACGGACGTGAAGGTCCTCGTCACCGGCGCCAACGGTTTTGTCGGCTCCTGGCTGATCCGCCGGTTGCTGCAGGACGGCCACGAACCGTTGGGAGCGGCGGGGCCGGTCGCGTCCGGCACCCTGCTGACCGAGTCGGAGCGGGCCCAGGTGCGCTGGATGCCGTTGGACCTTACCGAGCCCGGCTCGGTGGCCAAGGTCACCGCCGGACCGATCGACGGGGTGGTCCACTTGGCGGCGCTCTCGTCCGTGAGCGAATCGCTGCGCGACCCCGCGCTGGCCTGGGGGGTGAACGCCACCGGGACGGCCCGGCTGCTTGGGGCCCTGGCCGAGCGCCGGGCGATGGGCGCGGCGGATCCCGTCGTCCTGCTGGTCTCCTCGGCGGAGGTCTACGGCGCCGGCGAGCCGCGCCCGCGGCGGGAAACCGATCCGACGGCGCCATGCACGCCCTATGCGGCCAGCAAGCTGGGAGCGGAGCTGGCCGGCCTGGAGACCTGGCGGCGCACCGGGCTCCGCGTCCTGATCGCCCGGCCCTTTCCCCACACCGGCCCCGGCCAGGCGACCCGCTTCGTGGTGCCGGCCTTCGCCGAGCGGATCCTCCGCGCCAAGCGGGCTCAGACACCGGTGGTCAAGACCGGCAATCTGGAGCCGGTCCGCGATCTGCTCGACGTCCGGGACGTGGTCGAGGCCTATCTCCTTCTGCTTGCCGGTGGGACGCCGGGCGAGTGTTACAACGTGGCGAGCGGGGAAGGCCGCCCACTCGAGGCCGTGTTCCGGCGGCTCAGCGAGCTGGCCTCGTACTCAGCGGCGCCCGAGCCCGACCCCGGCTTCGCGCGGCCGACCGACATCCGTCATCTTGTCGGCGACCCGGCCAAACTGCGGACGGCGACCGGCTGGGCGCCGCGGATTACCTTCGACCAGACCCTCCACGACGTGCTCGATGCCCAAGCGGACTGACCTCCACTCCATTCTGCTGATCGGGTCGGGTCCGATCGTGATCGGCCAGGCCGCCGAGTTCGACTATTCGGGGACCCAGGCGGTCCGCGCCCTCAAGGAGGAGGGCTTCCGGGTCGTCCTGGTCAACTCCAATCCCGCCACGATCATGACGGACCCGGAGCTGGCCGACCGGACCTACGTGGAGCCGGTCACCCCCGAATGGGTCGAGAAGATCATTGAGCGGGAGCGCCCCGACGCCCTGCTGCCCACCATGGGCGGCCAGACCGCGCTGAACGTCGCGATGGCCCTGCACCGGAGCGGCGTGCTGGAGAAGTACGGGGTGGAGCTGATCGGCGCCAACGAGCGGGCGATCCGGATTGCCGAGGACCGGGAGGAGTTCACCGAGGCCATGGGCCGCATCGGCCTCCGCACGCCGCAGGGCCGCACCGTGCACGCGGTGGACGAGGGGCTCGAGGCGGTGGAGGTCACGGGCTTTCCCGCGATCCTGCGCCCCTCCTTCACCCTGGGCGGCACCGGGGGCGGGATCGCCTACAACCGGGAAGAGTTCGAGACCATGTTGCGGCGCGGGCTCGAGGCGTCGCCGGTGGGCTCGGTCCTGGTGGAGCGCAGCATCATCGGCTGGAAGGAGTTCGAGCTGGAGGTGATGCGCGACGGGGCGGACAACGTGGTTATCGTCTGTTCGATCGAGAATTTCGACCCCATGGGCGTGCACACCGGCGACTCGATCACCGTCGCGCCCGCCATGACGCTTTCGGACCGCGAGTACCAGGTGATGCGCGACGCGGCGATCCGGATCATCCGGGAAGTCGGCGTCGCCGCCGGGGGCTGCAACATCCAGTTCGCGGTGCACCCCGGCACCGGCGAGCAACTGGTGATCGAGATGAATCCCCGGGTCTCGCGCAGCTCGGCCCTGGCGTCCAAGGCGACCGGCTTTCCGATCGCGCGGATCGGTACCAAGGTCGCCGTGGGCTATCGGCTGGACGAGCTGCCCAACGACATCACCGGGACCACGCCGGCCTCCTTCGAGCCGGTGCTGGACTACGTGGTCGTCAAGATTCCCCGCTTCGCCTTCGAGAAGTTCCCGACCGCCGATCCCCGGCTCACCACCCAGATGAAATCGGTGGGCGAGGTGATGGCGATCGGCCGGACCTTCAAGGAGGCGCTGCAGAAGGGATTCCGCGGTCTGGAGGTGGACCGGCCGGGGTGGACCGTGGGCGCCGGCCTGGCCGACGACCGGCTGGCCGACGGCAGTCTCGATGCCCTGCGCGCCGCGCTCGGGACCCCGACGCCGGAGCGTCCCTTCCAGATCAAGCGCGCGTTGCTCGCCGGCATCGGCGTCGCGGAGATCGCCGAGCGGACCCGGATCGATCCCTGGTTTCTGGGCCAGTTGCAGGAGCTGGTCGAGGCCGAGCGCTGGTGGTCCGCCCTCTGGGGGAGCGGCGTCGGCCCGCTGTTCGCCGAGGCGCGGCCCCTTTCCGAGCCCGAAGAACGCGACGCCATGCGGCGGATGAAGCGGCTGGGGTTCTCCGACCGGCAGCTCGCGGACCTGCGGGGGATCACCGAGCGGCAGCAGCGGGCCCGGCGGCACGAGTTGGGGGTCCGCCCCGTCTTCAAGGTGGTGGACACCTGCGCCGGGGAATTCCCGTCCGGGACGCCGTATCTCTACTCCTGTTACGACGAAGAGGACGAGAGCCCGCGGGACGATCGGCAGACGGTCATTATCCTGGGGAGCGGCCCCAACCGGATCGGGCAGGGGGTGGAGTTCGACTACTGCTGTGTCCGGGCCGCGCTGGCACTCCGCGAGATGGGCTACCGCACGGTGATGGTCAACTCCAATCCGGAGACGGTTTCCACCGACTTCGACACCTCGGACGCGCTGTACTTCGAGCCGCTCACGCTGGAAGACGTGCTGGAGATCGTACACGTCGAGCAGCCACTGGGGGTGGTGGTACAGCTCGGCGGGCAAACCCCCCTGCGGCTGGCCAGGGGCCTGGAGGCCGACGGCGTCCCGATCCTCGGCACTTCACCCGAGGCGATCGATATCGCCGAGGATCGAGGACGCTTCGAGGCGATCGCGCGAGAGCTGGGGATCGCCCAGCCCCCGTCCGGGACGGCGCTCTCGCTCGAGCAGGCGCTGCACGTGGCCGAGCGGGTCGGCTATCCGGCCCTGATCCGCCCCTCCTACGTGCTGGGCGGGCGGGCGATGCAGATCGTGTACGACGCCGAGCAGCTGCGCCAGTTCTTCGGCCACGCCGAGCGGGCGGCGCCGGGCCATCCCGTGCTGATCGACCATTTCCTGGAGGATGCCTTCGAAGCCGACGTGGACGCGATCGCCGATGGGCGGCGCTGCGTGATCGGCGGGGTGATGCAGCACATCGAGGACGCCGGGATCCACTCGGGCGATTCGGCGTGCGTCATGCCGCCCTACCTGATCACCGAAACCCAGGTCGAGGAGATGAAGGGCTACACGCGGGATCTGGCTCTACGCCTTGGCGTGGTCGGGCTGATCAACGTGCAGTACGCGGTCAAGGACGGCGTGGTCTACGTGCTCGAGGTCAACCCCCGCGGGTCGCGCACGGTCCCGTTCGTCTCCAAGACCACCGGCGTGCCGCTGGCCAAGCTCGCGGCCGCCGTCATGGTGGGCCGGACGCTCGACGAGCTGGGGCTGGAAGACGACGTGGTGCTGCCCTACGTCTCGGTGAAGGAGGCCGTCTTCCCCTTCAGCAAGCTCCCCGGGGTTGATCTGGTGCTGGGCCCCGAAATGCGCTCCACCGGGGAAGTGATGGGTATTGCCGACTCGTTCGGGATGGCGTTTGCCAAGGCCCAGGCCAGCGCCGACGGCGCCCTGCCGTTGAGCGGCGCGGTCTGCGTCACGGTGAACGACCACGACAAGGGCACGGTGGTGCCCATCGCGCGCCGCTTCCACGAGCTGGGGTTCCGGATCCTGGCCACCGACGGCACTGCGCGACACCTCCGCTCCCGCGGGGTGCCGGCCGAGCGGGTCCTCAAGGTGCACGAGGGCCGCCCCAACGTGATGGACCTGATCGTCTCCGGGGAGGTGCACCTGCTGATCAATACGCCGCTCGGCAAGCTCACCCAGCAGGACGACTACCTGATCCGACGCTCGGCGCTCCAGCACGGCGTGCCGTACACGACGACCATGTCCGCCGCGTCGGCGGCCTGCGACGCCATTATCGCCCTGCGCAGCAGGGTTCGCGAGGTGCGCTCGCTCCAGGAATGGCACGAGCTGGCGCGGGCCTGGGTGGCGGATACGGCGTGACCTCCGGACCTGCCGCGAGGTGGGCGGAGGCCCTGCGGGCCGCGGTGCGGGGCAAGGTCCAGACCGAAGTGGCCCTTGCAGGTTACTGCACCTATCGGATTGGGGGGCCCGCCACGGTCTTTCACCCCGCCGACGCGGAGGACCTTGCGGGGGGCTTGCGCGCCGCCGCGGAGGCCGGCCGGCCCGTGTTTCTGCTGGGCCTCGGTTCCAACGTGCTGCTGCCCGACACCGGGCTGGAAGGGCTGGTGGTACGCCTCGGGAAGGGACTGGACCGAATCGAGGGCGATGGCCCGCGCTGGCGGCTCGGCGCCGGGGCGCCGGCACCGCTGGTGGCCCGGCGAACCGCCCAGGCCGGCTGGGCCGGCCTGCACATGATGGTCGGTGTGCCTGGCAGCGTGGGCGGCGGGGTCTATATGAACGCCGGGTGCCACGGCGGCGACTGGGCATCCGTGGTGCGCCGCGTGCTGGTGCTGGACCGTGCCGGCAACGACAGCTGGCTTGCGGCCGCGGAGATCCCGTTCGCCTATCGTCGCAGCGGGCTCGAGGGCGCGATCGTGGTCGAGACCGAGGTCGAACTCACGCCGGGGTCCCCCGCCGCGTTGCAGAACGACGTCACGCGGCTCTTCGCCTGGAGACAACGCGGCACGCCCTTCAACCAGCCCTGCTGCGGCAGCGTTTTCAAGAACCCGCACTGGCCCGGTGACCCACCGGGGCCCGGTCTGCGGACCGCGGGCCAGCTGATCGAGGCGTGCGGGCTCAAGGGCGCGCGGGAGGGCGCGATCGAGGTCTCTCCGATGCACGCCAACTACTTCGTCAATACCGGCGGCGGGCTGGCGGTGCAGGTCAGGCGCCTGATGGGTACGGTGGCCTCGACGGTTCGCGCCCGCTTCGGGATTGCGCTTGATCCGGAAGTGCGCGCGGTCGACGAGCTGGGCCGCCCGATCGCGGATCCCGGACTGGAGAGCGAAGACAGATGACCGACTACTTCGTGCACGAGTCCAGCTACGTCGACGACGGAGCCACGGTCGGAAAGGGTACCAGGATCTGGCACTTCTGCCACGTCATGCCTGGCGCGGTCATCGGACGGGACTGCACGCTGGGACAGAACGTGGTGGTCATGCCCGGGACCCGGATCGGAAACAACGTCAAGATCCAGAACAACGTCTCCATCTACGAAGGGGTGGAGCTGGAGGATGACGTGTTCTGCGGGCCGAGTTGCGTATTCACCAACGTGGTGAACCCCCGGAGCCATGTTTCCAGGAAGCACGAGTATCGGCGGACCCTGGTCCGCCGCGGGGCCACCATCGGGGCCAACGCGACGATCCTCTGCGGCCTTGGCATAGGAGAGTATGCCTTTGTGGCCGCGGGGGCCGTGGTGACCGGGGACGTCCAGGCCCACGCCCTGATGCTGGGAGTCCCCGCCCGGCGGGCCGGCTGGATCTGCCGCTGCGGCCTTCGGATCGAGTTGTCCGCCGGGCGCGCCACCTGCCCGGTCTGCGGCGCCCGGTACCGGCTCGACGAGCACGGACTGCACCCCGTTGACCCCGGGGGGGATGCCCGATAAGTTTTTGCGGCGCAAGTATTTGCAGACCTCGCCCGCGGGCCTCCTCTCCGAGGCGGTCGGAACGCGGGCGAGTGCCGTTCTGGCTCCATGGGACGCGACGGGAGAGTCTGTGCAGGTACCCCTGCTCGACCTGAAAGCGCAGTACCGCGAGATCCGCGAGGCCGTGCTGCCGGCCCTGACCGAGGTCCTCGAGTCCCAGCAGTTCATCATGGGGCCGGAGGTGGGTCGGCTGGAGACCGCGGTCGCCCGGCTCTGTCACGCCCGGCACGGCATCGGCTGCGCCTCGGGCACCGACGCGCTGCTGTTGCCGCTCAAGGCCCTTGAGCTCCGGCCGGACGACGAGGTCATCTCCCCTGCCTTTACGTTCTTTGCCACCGCGGGGACTGTCGCCAACACCGGAGGCAGGCCGGTCTTCGTTGACATCGATCCGGCCACCTTTAACATCGATCCCGACGCTGTCGCGGCGGCGCTCACGCCCCGGACCCGGGCGCTGATCGCCGTGCACCTGTTCGGCCAGATGGCCCCGCTGGAGCGCCTGCTGCCGGTCTGCGAGGCCCATGGCATTCCGCTGATCGAGGACGCCGCCCAGGCGATCGGGGCCAGGCGCCGGATCGGCGGCGCCAGGCGGATGGCGGGCGAGATGGGCCAGGTTGGGACCTTCTCATTCTTCCCGACCAAGAACCTCGGGGGATACGGCGACGGCGGGATGATCGTCACCTCGGACGACACCCTGGCGGAGCGGCTGCGCCGGCTTCGGCAGCACGGGGGCGCCCGGCAATACTTCCATGACGAGGTGGGCACCAACAGCCGGCTCGACTCGCTCCAGGCCGCGGTGCTGCTGGCGAAGCTCCCCTTTCTGGCGGAATGGACCCTGGCGCGGCAGCGCAATGCGCGGCGCTACGACGAGGGCCTGGCCGGCCTGGCCGGCGTGGCGACCCCGGTGACCGACTCGGCCAACGACCACATCTTTCACCAGTACACCATTCGGGCCGAGCGGCGGGCTGAACTCCAGGCGTTCCTCCGTGAGCGGGAGATCGGGACGGCGATCTATTACCCGCTGGCCCTGCATCTGCAGCCCTGCTTCCGTGACCTCGGGTACGTCCCGGGCAGCCTCCCGGTCGCCGAGCGCGCGATGACCGAGGCCCTGTCGCTCCCGATCTTTCCCGAGCTGGGCGCCGAGCGGCAGGACTGGGTGATCGAGAGCATTCGCGCATTCTATGGATGACGACGCCACTCGCGAAACGCGGGGAGATTCATGTCACTCGCTGACGAACTGATTCGCAAGGCCGAGCGCCGGGAAATTCTCTTCGGCGTGGTCGGGATGGGTTACGTGGGCCTCCCGCTTGCCGTGGAGCTGGCGCGCGCGGGCTACCGGGTGCTGGGGTACGATATCAAGCGCGACGTGGTGGAGGGGCTGAACCAGGGCCGCTCCCACGTGAAGGACGTTCCGGACGAGGCCCTCCAGGCGGCGCGCGGCGAAGGGCGTTTCTCGGCGACGACGGACCCGTCGCGGCTGGCCGAGGCCGACGCCATCTCCATCTGCGTGCCTACGCCGCTTTCCAAGTTCAAGGACCCGGACGTGAGCTTCATCGTGGCGGCGACCGACACGGTGAAATCGGTCATCCGGCCCGGCCAGGTGATCATCCTGGAGAGCACGACCTACCCCGGAACCACCCGCGAGATCCTGCTGCCCGCGCTGGAGAGCAGGGGGCTCACGGTGGGCGAGGACTTCTTTCTGGCGTTCAGCCCCGAGCGCACCGACCCCGGCAACCAGGTCTGGACCACGCGGAACACCCCCAAGGTGGTGGGTGGCATCACCGAGTCGTGCACCCGGGTGGTGCGGGCGCTGTATCAGCCGGCGATCGAGACCATCGTCCCGGTCTCGTCGACCGAGACGGCCGAGCTGGTCAAGCTGCTGGAAAACACCTTCCGCAGCGTCAACATCGGGCTCGCCAACGAGATGGCGATCGTTTGCGACAAGCTGGGCGTCAATGTCTGGGAGGTCATCGAGGCCGCGGCCACCAAGCCCTTCGGCTTCATGAAGTTCCTCCCCGGCCCGGGCCTGGGCGGGCACTGCATTCCGATCGACCCGCATTACCTCGCCTGGAAAATGCGGGGGCTCAACTACAAGACCCGGTTCATCGACCTGGCGGGCGAGCTCAATACCGAGATGCCGGTCTTCTGGGTGCGCAAGATCGGCGAGGCCCTGAACCAGGAGGGCCGGGCCGTCCGCGGGGCCCGCGTCCTGCTGATCGGGGTGGCCTACAAGCGCGACATCGAGGACCTGCGCGAGAGCCCCGCCCTCGACATCATGCATCTGCTGGAAGGGCAGGGGGCGAACGTGGTCTACCACGACCCGTACGTCCGGTCCTTCAGCGAGGATGGCGCCTCCCGCCGCTCGGTCCCGCTCGACGCGGAGACGGTGAAAGGCGCGGATTGCGTGGTGATCGTGACCGACCACTCCAACATCGACTACGATCTGCTGCGGCGCCACGGGCGGGTCATTGTGGACACCCGCAACGTGCTGGGACGCGGGGCCTGACCGATGCGGGTCGCCGTGGTCGGGGCGGGGTACGTCGGACTGGTGACGGCGGCGTGTCTGGCGGAAACAGGCAACGAGGTCGTCTGCGCCGACGTGGACGCGGAGAAGATCGCGCGCCTGGGCCGCAACGACATTCCGATGTACGAACCGGGGCTCGAGCCCCTGGTGGCCCGCAACCAGGCCGAGGGCCGTCTGCGCTTTGCCACCGATGTGCCCGCCGCCGTCCGTCACGGCAAGGTCGTGATCATCGCGGTCGGTACGCCGCACGAGCAGAGCGGCGCCGCCGATCTGCGCCAGGTCCTGGGGGTGGCAGAGACCATCGCCGCGAACCTCAACGAGCCCAAGGTCATCGTCACCAAGTCCACCGTGCCGGTCGGCACCGCGGAGCGGCTCCGGACCCTGATCGCCGCGCGGGCGGGGCAGCCGTTCTTCCTGTGCTCCAACCCCGAGTTTCTCAAGCAGGGCGCCGCCGTCGACGACTTCATGAAGCCGGACCGGGTGGTGGTGGGTGTGGATAGCGGCGAGGCCCGGGAGATCATGGAAGACCTCTACCGTCCCTATACCCGGACCGGGAACCCCATCCTGTTCATGGACATCGCATCGGCCGAGCTGAGCAAGTACGCGGCCAACACCATGCTCGCCGCGCGGATCTCCTTCATGAACCAGATCGCCGACTTGTGTGACCGCGTCGGGGCGGACGTGAGTCTGGTGCGCACCGGCATGGCGACCGACCGCCGTATCGGGCCGGCCTTTCTCTTTCCCGGTCCGGGATACGGCGGGTCCTGCTTCCCCAAGGACGTGAAGGCGCTGATCGCCGTGGCGCGGTCCTTCGAGATGCCGTCCGAGCTGTTCGAGGCGATCGAATCGGTCAACCAGCGCCAGAAGCAGGTCTTGCTCCAGCTCACGCGGCGGCACCTGGGCGACGATCTCTCGGCCCACCGGGTGGCCGTGTGGGGCCTCGCCTTCAAGGCGGGCACCGATGACATGCGGGAGAGTCCGTCCATTCCGCTGATCGAAGGGCTGCTCCAGGCCGGCGCGACCGTCAGTGCGCACGACCCCAAGGCGCAGGCGAGCGCCCGGCGGCTCTTCGGCGAGCGGATCGGTTATGCGCCCGACCCCTATGCGGCAGTCGACGGCGCCAGCGCCCTGGTGATCGTCACCGAATGGCTCCCCTACCGCACCCCGGACTTTGACCGGATGCGCGCCGCGATGGCGCGTCCCCTGATCATCGACGGGCGCAATCTGTACGAGCCCCGCCGGCTCCGCGCCGCCGGGTTCGAGTATCACGGCATCGGCCGGGAGCACGCATGAGGATGCTGGTCACCGGCGCGGCCGGATTCCTCGGCTCCCATCTGGTCGATCGTCTGCTCGCCGACGGCCACGAGCTGATCGGGATGGACAACCTGATCACCGGGTCGCTCGAGAACCTGGCCCACCTGGCCGAGGAGCCGCGCTTCACCTTCGAGCGCCATAATGTGGCCGTCTACCTGGACGTCGCGGGGCCGCTGGACGCCGTCCTCCACTTCGCCTCCCCCGCCAGTCCGGTCGACTACCTCGAGTATCCCATCCAGACCCTCAAGGTCGGCAGTCTCGGCACCCACAACGCGCTCGGCCTGGCCAAGGCCAAGGGGGCCAGGTTTCTGCTCGCCTCGACCTCGGAGGTCTACGGCGATCCCCAGGTCCATCCTCAACCCGAGTCGTACTGGGGCCATGTGAATCCGGTCGGCCCGCGGGGCGTCTACGACGAGGCGAAGCGGTTTGCCGAAGCGATGACGATGGCCTACCATCGGGTTCACGCGGTCGACACGCGGATCGTCCGAATCTTCAACACCTACGGCCCGCGGATGCGGGTGCGGGATGGGCGGGTGGTGTCGAACTTTATCGTGCAGGCCCTGCGGGCAGAGCCCCTGACGCTCTACGGCGACGGCGAGCAGACCCGGTCGTTCTGTTATGTGAGCGACTTGATCGAGGGGATCGTCCGCGTGCTGAACGGGACCGAGCATGACCCGGTCAACCTTGGCAATCCGCGGGAGTTCTCCGTGCGCGCGCTGGCCGAGTTCGTGATCCGGTTGACCGGGTCCGGCTCGCCGCTCACCTACCGGCCGCTTCCCACGGATGACCCCAAGGTCCGCCAACCCGACATCGCGCGGGCCCGCACGATCTTCGGATGGCAACCCGACGTCAGCCTGGAGCAGGGCCTGGAACGGACCATCGCGGATTTCCGGCGCCGGCTGGGCGCCTCCGCCGGAGCGGCGGCATGACCACGGCGCCCGATGTCAGTCCGGGCCACCGCCTCTCGCTGGCGCGGGAACGCTTTGCGTTGCAGGACTACTACGGCGCCGCGATGGTGCTGGACGAGCTGGTCAGCAGCGGCCACGCCTATGCCGACGTGCATCACCTGCTCGGGCTCTGCCGCTCGCTCCTGGGACAGCGCGCGGATGCTCTGCGCGAGTTCGACCGGGCCCTGGAACTAAACGACGGGTATCTGGAGGCCCACCTCCACCGCGGCATCGTGCTCGCGGAGCTGGGCCGCGACGACGAGGCCGAAGCCTCCTTCCAACGGGCGGCGGTCGAGGGAGAGCAGGCGGTGGCCGGATTCCCCCGTCACGTAGCCGCGCGGCTCGCCAACCTGCATGCCGCGCTGGCCGAAGCGTATGCGGAGGCCGGCGCGCTGGTGGAGGCCACCGCCCAACTCCAGCGCGCGGTCGAGCTGGGCCCGGCGTTTCACGATCTGCGTTACCGGCTTGCCAGGATCCTGCTGGATCGCGGCAGCACCCTGGAAGCGCGCGAGCACCTGGAGCGCATCGTGCAGGCCAACCCCGATTTCGTCGACGCCCGCGCCGCCATGGGCCTGGCCCACTACTTGGGCGGCGACCCCGACGGCGCCCGCGCGGCCTGGAAGGACTGCCTGGAGCGACGGCCCGGCCACGTCCGGGTCACGGCCTATCTCTCGATCCTGGACCGCGTCCCGTGAGGCGTTCCCTGGGACCAACCCTCCTGTTGCTGGCGGCCTGTGGCGGGTCGGCGGTGGACCACGAGGGGCTGGGCGACGAGCACTACGTTGCGGGCCGCTTTCCGGAGGCGCAGTCCGAGTACCGCACGGCGCAGCGGGGCGCCCCGCCGGCCGCCGCGATCTGGGCCAAGCTCGGTGCCGCCGCGCTGCACGCCGGCGACCTGGCGGCCGCGGTGGAGGCCTATGAAGCACTGGGCCTCGCCGAGCCAACCCGGCAGCAGGAAGCGGCCCGCGGACTGGAGAGGGTGATCCGGGCCGCCCGGCGGCCGGGCGCTGAGGGCGGAAACGCGATCGTCTCCTCGGCTGTCGTGGCGCTTCGCCGCGTGGCGCCGGAGCGGCCGCTCTCCCGCCAGGCGCTGGGGCCCGCGGGGTTGGAGCAGTTGGGCCGGGGCGAGGCCGTCCGGGTGCTCCCGGCGGCACTCGGTTCCGCCGACCGGAGCGCGCAGGTCGATCAACTGCTGCTCGAGTACGGCCGCGCGCTGGAGGCGACGACCGCCTGCGATGCCGCCGCTGAGGCGTACCGGACCGTGCTCCGCCGCGCCGCGGTCCGGAGCCTCACCGATCAGGCCCGCAGAGGGCTCGGCGCCTGCGCGCTCCGCCTTGGACTCGACGCGCTTCAAGGAGAGCAGCACATGCTCGCGGAGGACTGGCTCCGGACCGCCGTCTCCGCGGACTCGACGGGGCCCGCCGGCCTCCGCGCCCGGGTAGGGCTGGGCGACGCGCGGCTGGCCCAGGGCGATGTGCTGGGCGCCGCGATCTGGTGGCAGACGGTGCTGTCGCTGCCCGGGGTGCCGGACTCCCTGCACGTCATGGCGGCGGCCAAGCTGAACGCCCTTGCGGCCGCGGGGCCGCCCGGAGGAGAGCTGCGATGAAGGCGCGAGTCATGTGGGCAATCCTCCCGGTGCTCGTGATCGGCGGCTGCCTGTTCCGGCGGGGCGGCCCCCGCGAACCGGAGCCGGTGGAGACGGTGGACACGACGCAGCGCCGAGCGGACTCCCTGTACCAGGTCGGGGCGGTGCACTTCCGGGCGGGCAAGTGGAATGATGCGATTTTCGCGCTGGATCGCGCGCTGCTGATCATGGACTACGCCAACCCCCGGCGGGCGCGCGGCTACTTCATGCTCGCCGAGGCCCAGTTCGCCAGCGGCAGCAATCTCGAGGCCGTGCGGCAGTTCCGGCGGGTCGCCGACGAAAGCAGCTCCGATTCGCTCGCCGCCGATGCGCTGCTCCGTGCCGGCGACGCTTACGCCGACCTCTGGCGGCGGCCCGAGTTGGACCCGTCCTACGGCGAGACGGCGGTGTTCACCTACAGCGAGGTGCTGGAGCGCTACCCGGGGACCTCGGCTGCCCAGCGGGCCCAGATGCGGATCGTCGAGTTGCAGCAGCTCTTCGCCGAGAAGGAGTACAAGACCGCCCGGTTCTATTTGCGCTACAAGGCGTACGACTCGGCCATTCTGGTGCTGCGCAATCTGATCGCCACCTATCCGCGGGCCCCGATCGTCCCCGACGCGCTGGCGAGCCTGGTCGATGCCTACCAGAAACTCGACTACCAGGAGGACGTGCAGGATACCTGTCAGTACATCCGCCAGTTTTTTCCCCAGGTGATCGGCCGGGTGGAGCAGTGCCAGGGCACCGCCCCTCCCCCGCCGAGGTGAGATGCGGATCGGCCTGTTCGGCGGCTCGTTCGATCCGGTCCATCACGGACACCTGCTGGCGGCCCGGGCGCTCCGCGAGCGGCTGGCCCTGGCTGAAGTGCGCTTGATCCCCGCGGGCATGCAGCCCCTCAAGCGCGAGGGGCACCGGGCGGCCGGCGAACACCGCGGGCGCATGGTGGAGCTGGCGGTCCGGGACGAGCCCGGCCTCGCGTGCGACGCCATCGAGCTGGAGCGGAAAGGCCCGTCCTATACCATCGAGACCGTTCGGGAGCTGTCCCGGCGGATGCCAGGCGCGGCATTCACCTTGCTCCTAGGCTCCGATGCGGCCGCCGACCTGCCACGTTGGCGGGAGGCCGATGCCCTGCGGGCCCTCGTGGAAATCGTGATCTTTCATCGTGCCGGGGAACCCCCGGTCGAAGGGTTCGTTTCACAGTGCGAGGTCCCCGCCGTACAGCTCTCGGCGACCGAGATCCGCGCCAGGGTCGCGGCGGGACAGTCGATTCGTTACATGACGCCGGACGCGGTCGTGGACTACATCGCGGCGCACCGGCTGTATCGGGGTGAAGGCGAATGATCAAGACGGTGCTGGCCGGGATCCTCGGCAACCGGCACAATCGCGAGATGAAGCGGCTGCTGCCGATCGTCGGGCAGATTCACGAACACGAGGAGCGGCTCAAGAGCCTCTCCGAGGAGGAGCTCAAGGGGCAGACTGCCGTCCTGCGCGAGCGGATCGCCGAGCGGGTGGGACCGGTCAAGGGCGAGCTGGAAGAAGTGCGCCAGGCCAAGCACTCTTGCGAGGATCCGGCTGAGCGCGAGCGGCTGGAGTCGCGCTTCCAGGAGCTGGAGAAGAGCTACAAGAAGGCCGTAGCGGCGGCGCTCGACGATGCGTTACCCGAAGCCTTCGCCACGGTGCGCGAGGCCTGCCGGCGGCTTCTGGGCACGGCTCTGGTGGTCACCGGCCGCGAGATGACCTGGGACATGGTGCCGTACGACGTCCAGCTGCTGGGCGGCATTGTGCTGCACAAGGGCCGCATCGCCGAGATGGCGACCGGCGAAGGCAAGACCCTGGTCGCCACGCTGCCGCTCTACCTCAACGCGCTGGCGGGCCACGGCTCGCACCTGATCACGGTGAACAACTACCTGGCCCGGCGCGACTCGCAATGGATGGGGCATGTCTACGGCTACCTCGGGCTCAGCGTCCGCTGCCTGGACGATACCGAGCCCGGCACGCCGGAACGCCGCGAAGCCTACCGCGCGGACATCGCCTACGGCACCAACAACGAGTTCGGGTTCGATTACCTCCGCGACAACATGGTCTTCTCGCTGGAGCAGCGGGTCCAGCGGGAGCACTGGTACGCCATCGTGGACGAGGTCGACTCGATCCTGATCGATGAAGCCCGCACCCCGCTGATCATTTCGGGCCCGGTCGGCCACGCCGAAGACGACAAGTACGCGCAGTTCAACCGCCAGGTGGCCGAGCTGGTCCGCCGGCAGACCGCGGTGGTGAACACCCTGCTGGCCGAGGCCGAAAAGGAATGGGAGAACGAGGACGACCGCGACGAAGCCGCCGTCAAGCTCTATCAGGCGCAACTGGGCATGCCCAAGAACAAGCGGCTGCTCAAGTTCCTGAACGAGACCGGGGTCAAGGTCCGGGTCCAGAAGATGGAGCTGGCCTACATCGGCGACCGCAAGCTGCCGACCCGCCAGCAACAGTACCGCAACCTGGAGGACGTGCTCCACTTCGTGCTCGACGAGCGGGGGCACTCGGTGCACCTCACGGACAAGGGCAACCAGACCCTCTCGCCCGACGATCCCGACCTGTTCATGGTGCCGGACATCTCGGAGGCGGTCCACGCCATCGAGAAGGACCCGGAGCTTTCGCCGCCGCAACGGGTGGAGGCCCGGCGCAAGCTGGAAGCGGACTACGCCGCCAAAAGCGAGAAGCTGCACATCATCCACAAGCTGCTTCAGGCCCACTCGCTCTACACCAAGGACGAGGAATACATCGTCCAGGACAACCAGGTCCTGATCGTGGACGAGTTCACCGGCCGGGTCATGACCGGCCGGCGCTGGGCCGACGGACTGCACCAGGCGGTGGAGGCCAAGGAGGGCGTGCAGGTCAAGGGCGAGACCCAGACCCTCGCCACCATCACCATCCAGAATTACTTCCGGATGTACGACAAGCTGGCGGGCATGACCGGCACCGCCGAGACCGAGGAGACCGAGTTCTTCACCATCTACGGCCTCGAGGTCAACGTCATCCCGACCAACAAGCCGGTCCGCCGCGCCGACCTGCCCGACCGGATCTACCGGACCCGGCGCGAGAAGTACAACGCGGTCGTGGACGAAGTCGCCCGGCTCAACGAGCTGGGGCTTCCGGCCCTGATCGGGACCACGTCGGTGGACGTGTCCGAGACGCTCAGCAAGATGCTCAAGCGGCGGGGCGTGCGGCACGAGGTGCTCAACGCCAAGTATCACCAGCGCGAGGCCGAGATCGTGGCCGGGGCGGGGCAGACCCGCGCGGTGACGATCGCGACCAACATGGCGGGCCGCGGCACCGACATCAAGCTGGGCAAGGACCTCGACCTCACGGCCGAAGAGGCCGGGCTCCAGATCCTGGGCACCGAGCGCCACGAATCCCGGCGGATCGACCGCCAGTTGCGCGGCCGCTCCGGCCGCCAGGGCGATCCCGGGCAGTCGGTCTTCTTCCTCTCGCTGGAAGACGACCTGATGCGGCTCTTCGGGACCGACCGGATCGCCCGCTACATGGAGAAGTCGGGCGCGGAAGAGGGCGAGGTCATCACCGGCCGGCTGGTCACCGCGGCGATCGAGTCGGCCCAGAAGCGGGTCGAGTTGCAGAACTTCCAGCAGCGCAAGCGGCTGCTGGAGTACGACGACGTGATGAACCAGCAGCGCGAGGTGATCTACTCGCTCCGGCTTTTCGCGCTGGAGCGGGGCGAGGAGGTCAAGGCCGAGGCGCGGCAGATGATCGCCACCGCGCTGGAGAACGCGGTGCGAAAACACCTGGTCGAGACCGAACGGGCCGAGGACTGGGACCGGGAGGGGCTCAAGGCCGCGCTGGCGATGCAGTACCTGGTCGTGCTGGACGCGATCAGCGACAAGGCCGCGACGCCGGACATGGATACCCTGGTGGCCAAGGTCCTGGAGGAGGGGGAGGCGTCGTTCCAGCGCAAGGTCGCGTATCTCAAGGATTTCGGGAAGTCGATCGGGCTGCCCGACGTGGACATCCAGGTGCTGTCACAGGTGCTGCTCTCGGTGCTGGACGAGAAGTGGAAGGACCACCTGTACGATCTGGATCATTTGCGGAACGCCATCCAGTACCGGGCCTACGGGCAGAAGGACCCGCTGGTCGAGTACAAGCGCGAGGCGTTCGAGATGTTTCAGGACCTGATGGGGGACATCCAGGCGACCTTCACCGACCGCTACTTGAAGGTGCAGGTTTCGGCGGAGCCGCCCCGGCGCCCGCCGCCGACCCAGACCATGGGGCCGCCGCGGCCCAAACCGTCCGCCTCCTCGGCGGACGATCTGTTCACCGGGCCGGTGGGTCCGCCGGCGGCGCCGCCGCCGTCGACGCTGACCACCTCGGCCGGCCGGATGCCAGCGGGCGGCGGGAACGTGCGGGAGGTGGGGCGGAACGAGCCCTGTCCCTGCGGATCGGGGAAGAAGTACAAGAAGTGCCACGGGGCGGTGCGCTGACAATCTGCTTGAGGCCCTTCCCTTCGCAGATGCCGTGCAGCACCTGGAGCCGGCGGCGGGTCAGTCCCGCGGGCAGGGGCGGTGCTCGTTCGGGGAACCACGTCCCGCCGGCCACCACGCATTCGACGGCCGCGACCATCTCCTGGTAGTCGTCATCCTTGGACATGAAGCCCCGCGCGCCTGCGGCTATGGCCGACTGCTGCATGCCGTACGGTTCGTGCATGCTGAAGATGATGACAGGCAGGTCGGGGTACCTGGCGCGAAGCTCGTCCATCACCTCGAAGCCGCTGATATTCCGGTCTCCGAGGTTGACGTCCAGGAGCACGATGTCGGGGGCCCATTCCTCAGCCGCCTTGAGGGTGTCGTCGGCCGTCAGGACGCCGCGGACCTCCCATCCTGACAGTCCAAGCAGGCGGCACAGCCCCTGGTTCTGTCCCGCCTCAGTTGAAATGTGACTCCTCACCGCTCCATACTATGGAGCCAGGAGGAGTTCATGAGCCAGCCCAATGGAAAGCCGCGCCGGCAATTTACGCCTGATGACAAGGCAACGATTCTGCGGCGCCATCTCGCCGACAAGGTCGCGGTCTCGGATCTCTGCGACGAGTACCACATCCAGCCCAGTCTTTTCTACCTCTGGCAGCGCCAAGCCCTCGAGAACCTGAGCGCGGCCCTGCAGAATGGGCGGGCCGCCCGGGGCCAGGCCCAGGTGGCCTCCGCCGACCGGATCCGCCTGGCGGCGCTGGAGGCCAAGCTGGCGAAGAAGGATGCGATCATCGCCGAGGTGTCGGAGGAGTACCTCGCCTTGAAAAAAAAGCTTGGGGAGAGCTGAACCACCGATGGGTGCCACCGGATCTCCGGGACGAGGTGGTGGACTTCGTGCGCCGGTTCAGTCAGCGCACGGAGCGGTCGGTCCGCTGGATCCTCGCCCGGCTGACCCTCGCGCCGGCGCAGTTCTATCGCTGGATCGACCGCTATGGCCGGGTGAACACGCCGAACGGACCCATTCCGCGCGATCACTGGGTCTTGCCGGCGGAGCGGGACGCGATTCTCGCCTACCACGCGGCGCACGCGCCGTTCATGCTGCTCGATGCCGACCTCGTGGCGGTGAGCCCCGCGACCGTCTACCGGGTGCTCAAAGCCGCCGGCCGTCTCGACCGATGGAACGGCAAGCCCTCGCGCAAGGGAACCGGCTTCCAGCA
>Ga0299906_10000644_pt1 | contig 31480 bp, 24 predicted proteins | sample RVTome_14_FD_200259 | JGI IMG/M metagenome (GOLD analysis project Ga0299906, IMG submission 200259) | Soil microbial communities from uranium-contaminated site in the Upper Colorado River Basin, Wyoming, United States - RVT145D125 (version 2) ...
AGCCCGGAGGGCTGGGCGTCAGTAGCCGGTGGCCAGCGCAGCGCCGCCACCGGTCGCGGGGTCATCCTCTCTATCCACCGACCCCGAAGGGGTCGAATCATGTTGCCCCCGTCACGGCCGGCGGCGCGGAACGACGAACTCGCGGTGGACACAAAATGCGGTTGGCGACCGGTCGCGGCTCTGGAAAATCACCCTGCGCTGGGCAGGTACCGGGCTTGGGCGCTGGCGGATCGGCGATCTCAGTCGCGCCTCGAAATCGAAATCGACCCTTGGTCGCCTCACCTGCCGCCGCTTGAATTCCCCTCTGCCGCGGCTACGATACGGAGTTTCCCGCGGGGCGTAGCTCAGCCTGGTCAGAGCGCTGCGTTCGGGACGCAGAGGTCGGAAGTTCAAATCTTCTCGCCCCGATTGCCGCGAAGGCGGCAATAGAGCAGGAGAGGGGAGAAAGGAGAAAGTAGAACAGGCGGTCACGTTTTCCCCACGCCGGGACGCCAATACGGTGGCGTTGCCCTCTCCTGCGGTCTCCTTTCTACTTTCTCCTCTCATGGCCTTCGCATTCGAGAAGCTGATCGTCTATCAGAAGGCGGTCGGGTTTGAAACGATCACCGAAAAACCACGATTTCGAGGGGGAGCGGCTGGACTATCGAACTATTCATGGTGAAACTCTGGCACTGTCAGCCCGAGCGCGGCTGCTTCGGAAACAAACGCAGGTCTTTCTTGAGATGGTCGACCCAGCGTCAGGTCGTCTCGCCCCTATTCGATTCCCTGCTGGGCCAGCCAGCGCTCCGCGTCGAGCGCCGCCTTGCAGCCCATGCCCGCGGCGGTGACGGCCTGGCGATAGACGCTGTCGGCGCAGTCCCCGGCGGCGAAGACGCCTTCGACGCTGGTGGTGGATCGCGCCGGGTCCGCAAACTTGATGTACTTCTTCGCGTCCAGTTCGAGTTGTCCATCGAGAAAGGCCGTCGCGGGGGTATGGCCGATGGCGACGAAAAGCCCGCCGACCGGCAACTCGGTTTCTTTGTTCGTCTTTGTGTCTTTGAGGCGCAGGCCCGTGATGCTGTGGTCGCCGAGCACGTCGATGACGGCCTTGTTCCAATGGAACTTGATCTTGGGGTTTTTCTGGGCCCGCTCGGCCATGATGCGGCTGGCGCGAAGCTGGTCGCGGCGGTGGATGATATGGACAGTGCTGGCGAACTTGGTCAGATACGTCCCCTCTTCCATCGCCGAATCGCCACCGCCGACGACCGCCAGCTCCTTGTTGCGAAATATGGGTATGGCGCCGTCGCAGACCGCGCAGGCGCTGACACCGCCGCCGCTTCGAGCCAGGCGCTGTTCGTTGTCCAGGCCGATCCAGTTGGCGATCGCCCCGGTGGCGATGATGACGGCATGCGTCTGGTAGGCCGTGTCGTCCTCGCCGACGACGTTGAACGGCCGTCGCGAGAGGTCGACCGACTTGCAATCGTGGTATTTCGACGAATGGCCGTCGTCGGGGTTCGACACGTCGGGATTCAGCCCGTCGTCGGTGACGATCCGTGTACCGAAGCGGACCGCCTGCTGCTCGAACATCGCCATCATCTTCGGCCCGGTGACGCCCTCGGGAAACCCCGGGTAGTTCTCCACGTCGGTCGTGAGCATCAATTGTCCGCCCGGCAGGACGAGCGACGGCGAACTCCGTGGCCGGCCGGCGAAGACGAGCGGCGCGAGATTGGCCCGCGCGGCATAGATGGCGGCCGTCCAGCCCGCCGGACCGGACCCGATGATGATGACCTTTTCCACGTCTGCCATGACGATGTTCCCGTGTCGATCGCGCGATCTGTCGTTATCAATGAAAGGATTTCGCGGAGCCCAAGTCGGCCCGCCGCAGCGAAGCATGATAGCGCCGCGCGCGGAGATCGTCGAGACGGTCTTCGCGCGTTGCGGCGCGCGCAGGCCGCCTCTAGCATACGGGCGAATGGAAGCCATCCACCCGCGACATGGGACCGCCGCCTGTCCATGCGACCGGACGCGGCGCGTCTGGCTGCCGGCGCTGGCGGCCATTGCTCTGGGAATCGTCTCCGGCTGTGCGTCGCCGATCGGCGAGCCGCCAACGGTGCAATACACGCGCGACGACTGGACTTATCTCGCCAGCCAGGGCGCCAAGCTGACGACCTATCACTATACGATCTTCACGACCTGCCGAAACAGGCCCTTCGTCGACGTCCTGCCGACGTTTCTCGAGTCCTGCTGGTCGGCGTACGCCGAGCTGCTGCCGACCGATCACCGACCCGCCGACCGCCTGGAAACCTATCTCTTTCAGGCGCGATGGCAATGGGACCGCTTCACGGATGAATTCACCGGCGCGCGGGCCGTCACCTACAAGCAAATTCGATCCGGGGGATATTCCGAGCAGGGCAAGACCGTGTCGCACTACGGCAGTCGCCGCAGCACGCTCTCGATCCTCGCCCACGAGGGATTGCACCAATACCTCGAAGTGACTCACGGCAAGCCGGTACCGGCATGGGTCAACGAGGGCCTCGCGTGTTATTTCGAGTCGTTCGATCTGGAGAACGACGGCACGCCGATCTTTCGCCCCGAGGACAACACGCTGCGCCGCCCGGCCCTGCGCGAGGCCTACTCGCGCGGCGCCCTGCAACCGCTCACGGCGATCCTCGGGACCCACGCGGGCAAGGAAATTCACAAATCCTCGCGCGAGGTCCTTTCGTATTACGCGCAAGCGTGGTCGATGGTCGTGTTCCTGATGCGGCCGGCGCGGGAGAATCCCTATCACGACGGATTTCGCGAGATGCTGCGCGAATTGGGCTCCGAGGCGATGGCCCGCCGCGCCCGGGCGTACATGGCGGCGGACATGGACGGCACCATGAGCGAGGGCGAGGCGATCTTTCGCGCCTACGTGACGGACGATCTGGCGCTGTTCGAACAACGATATCGAGACTGGTTGCCCGGGTTTCTCAAGTTGGCGGTATAAGCACAATGGCCAGGCGCCGCGGCGGCCCATCCCGCAAGCTCCGATCGGTCTATGAAAGCCCGCTGGTGGCGCGCCACGCATCGGCCGAGATGGCGGAGCTTTTTTCCCCGCGGCGTCGGGCCGCTACCTGGCGGCGCATCTGGATCGAGCTGGCCGAGGCGCAGCGGCGGTTGGGCCTGCCCATCTCCGCCCGGCAGATCCGCGCGCTACAGGCCGCCGCGGAGAAGATCGACTTCAATTCGATCGACCGCCACGAGCGGCGGGTCCGCCACGACGTCGTGGCCCACTTGCACGCGTTCGGCGACGCGGCGCCGTCGGCCAGGGGCATCCTCCACCTCGGCGCGACCAGCATGGACATCGTCGACAATGCCGACCTGATCCTCATGCGCGACGCCCTGCACGTCGTTCGCGGCTGGTTGCTGGCCGTCGTCGATGCGCTGGCCCGCCAGGCGAAGCGGCATCGCGCCGTGCCCTGCCTGGGGTTCACCCATTATCAACCCGCGCAGCTCACGACGGTGGGCAAGCGGGCGTCGCTATGGTGCTGGGATTTCGTTCGCGATCTTGCGGCCGTGGACGGATTGCTCGCGGCCCTGCGGTTCCGCGGCATCCGCGGCGCGACCGGCACCCAGGCAAGCTTTCTCAAGCTATTCGGCGGCAGCGCCGCGAAGGTGCGCCGACTGGAATCGCTGGTCGCCGGGCGGCTCGGCTTCGACGCCTGCGAGCCGGTTACCGGGCAAACCTATTCGCGAAAGGTGGACGCCCAGGTGATCGCCGCATTGGCGAACGTCGCCGTCTCGGTGCACAAGATGGCCAACGACCTTCGCCTGCTGGCCAATCTCAAGGAGATGGAGGAGCCGTTTGCCCGGTCGCAGGTCGGCAGCTCGGCCATGGCCTACAAGCGGAACCCCATGCTCGCCGAGCGGGCGACGGGCCTGGCGCGTTTCGTCATCATGCTGGCCCAATCGGCGTATCAAAACGCCGCCGAGCAATGGCTGGAGCGCACCCTGGACGATTCGAGCAACAAGCGGCTGCTGATCCCCGAGGCGTTTCTGGCGACCGACGGGATGCTGCAAATCGCCGTCCACGTCGCGGACGGATGGGTGATCTACCCGAAGGTCATGCGTGCTCGAATCGAAGCGGAGCTGCCGTTCATCGCCTCTGAGGATATTTTGATGGCGGCGGTCAAGGCGGGTGGCGATCGCCAGGCGCTGCACGAGCGCATCCGCGTGCATGCCCAGGCCGCGGCGGCGGAGGTCAAGCTCCACGGCCGGCGCAACGACCTGATCGATCGGCTTCGCGGCGACCCGGCCCTGTCGACGGTGAAGCTGGACGAGGTGCTGAAACCAGAGCGATTCACCGGCCTGGCGGCGCAGCAGGTGGACGCGTTTTGCGCCAAGATCATCGCGCCGCTGAAGCGGCGGCACAAGGGAACGAGGCGGCGCATACCGGAGATAGACGTTTGACGCACGAAGAGCTGGCCGAGCGGATTCGCGCCGTCGCCTACCTCGAAGGCGATTTCACGCTGCGCTCGGGACGCAAGTCGTCGTTCTACGTGGACAAGTACCTGTTCGAAACGCAGCCGGACATTCTCGCGGAACTGGGCCGCGCCCTGGCGTCGCGCGTCACGCCGCGGACGACGCGCATCGCCGGCGCCGAACTGGGCGGCGTGCCGCTGGCGGCGGCGGCGGCGATGGCTGCCGCCCTGCCGTTCGTCATCGTGCGCAACGCGAAAAAGGGCTACGGCACCGACAGGCCGTTCGAGGGCGCGCTGCAGGCCGGCGATGTCGTGATGCTCGTCGAGGACATCGCCACGACCGGAGGCCAGGTCATCGAGGCGGCGCGGACGCTGACCGATGCCGGGGCCGCCGTCGAGAAGATCGTTGCCGTCGTCGATCGCGGCGAGGGCGCCGCCGACAACGTCCGCCAGGCGGGATTCACCTTCGAAACGCTTTTTACCGCCGGCGATCTGCGCCTTGGCGGCTCGGGGGACTCTAACCCCTCGGGGTGGGATGGGAAAAAATCGTCGCCCGGATGGACTCCCCGATCTTGACTACGCCGTGGCGGCGTCGACGGGCAGGAGGTTCAACTCGATCAGCGCGTTTTGCGCCGCCTTTTGTTCCGCTTCCTTCTTGCTCGGCCCCCAGGCGCTCTTGAAGGTCCGACCGTTGACGCTGACCGCCACCTCGAAGCACTTGCTGTGGTCGGGGCCCTTCTCGTCGAGCAGTTGATAAGCCGGCGTCGCGCCCTCCGTTCGCTGGATGAACTGCTGCAACTGCGACTTGTAGTTGTTCTGATGCTCGCTTTCCGCGGCGGCGTCGATGTGAGGCACGAGGTGGCGCAGGATCCACTGCGACGTGAACTCGACGCCGGCGTCCAGCGTCAGGGCGGCGATGACCGACTCGAAGACGGCGGCCGAAAGCGACGTCGGAAGCCGCACGCGGCCGGAGATGCCGTTGCCCAGGTACAGGTAATCGACCAGACCGAGTTCTTCGGCGACGGCCGAGCAGGTCCGGCGCGAGACGACCGACGATTTAATCTTCGTCAGTTCGCCTTCGAGGTATTCCGGGTAATGATCGAACAGATACCGGCACACGACCATGCCGAGCACCGCGTCTCCGAAGAACTCCATCCGCTCGTTGCTTTCGAGCCGCGTGTTGGCGATGGAGGCGTGCGTCAGGGCCGACGCCAGCAATGACGGATCTTTAAATTGATAGCCGATGGCCTTCTGGCAGCCATCCAGCGCGGAGTCGCTCATACGATCGACCTGTCGGATTCCTTGTCTTCAGGCCGATGGCGAAAACCGCACAGCGGATTGCGGCCCGGGTGGGCGGGTTTCGGCATCTGCCTCGTTCAGATCATCGATCGAGCCGCCACGTAACCGCCCGAGTCGTGCTCCGAACCATTACAGTCTAATATTCGGCCGACGGCGGCGTCAACTCAACTTAAGCGCGCGCGGACGATTGACCATGACCACCACGACCCCCGACGCCCTGCAATGGCCCTACCTGACGAGTTCCATCCCCGCCGTCGCCGCAGCCGTCAAACGCCGTTACGAGGATTTCCGCGTCATCGAAATGCCCGCGTACGAACCCTGCGGCGATGGCACCCACACCTACTTCCGTATCGAAAAGGCCGGGCTGGCCACCCTGCACGCCGTGTCCGATATCGCGCGGGCCCTCGGCGTTGCTTCCCGCCAGATCGGTCTGGCCGGGCTGAAAGACGCCCGTGCCGTGACCACGCAATGGCTCAGCGTCGAGCATGTCGACCCGCGGCGCGTTCTGGCGCTGGAGATACCGCGCATACGGATTCTCAACGCCGCGCGGCACACCAACAAGCTCAAGATCGGGCACCTGCGCGGCAACCGATTTCAGATTCGGCTGCGCGACGTCGATCCGGCCAGAATCGACGACCTCCATGCGATCCTCGACGTGCTCGGCCGTCGCGGCGTTCCGAACTATTTCGGCGGCCAGCGATTCGGCTCGCGCGGCGACACCTGGGAAATCGGGAGCGCGATCATCCGCCGGGATTTCGCCGCCGCCCTCGGCCTGATGCTGGGCCGGCCCGGTCCGCACGACCACGGCCGCGTCCTCCGCGCCCGACAACTGTACGACGAAGGAGATTATGCCAAGGCCGCCGGGGCCTGGCCCTACATGTTTCGCGACAATGCCCGAGCGTGCCGCGTACTGGCGAAATCGGGAGGGCGGCACGAGCGGGCCTATCACGCGATCGACGCCCGCCTGCGCAAATTCTTCGTCAACGCGTACCAGTCGTGCCTGTTCAACCGTTGCCTCAGCCGTCGGCTGGGAGACTTCGACTCGGTGCGCGTCGGCGACCTCGCCTACAAACACGACAACGGCGCCGTTTTCCTCGTCGAAGACGCGGGAGCCGAAGCGCCGCGGGCCGCCGGATTTGAGATATCGCCGACCGGACCGATCTACGGCGGGCGCATGACGCGGGCGACCGGCGAGCCGGGACGCATCGAGGCAGCGATCCTCGATGAGGAGCAGCTCACGATCGACGCTTTCGGCGGGATTCAGGGGGTCAAGGTGCATGGCAGCCGGCGCCCGTTGCGATTTGCCATGCGCGAACTCGCCGTGGAAACGGGTAGCGACGATGCCGGGCCGTTCGTCGAACTGGCGTTCGCGATCGATTCCGGCTGCTACGCCACCATGATTCTCCGGGAGATCTGCAAGGAAGCGCTCTCCGAGGGCTTGGCCGACGGACAGACCGCCGACGACGCCGACTAAAGGTCAATCGGCCATTGGCGCCGCGCTCAGTCGGCTGTCGTCTGCGTGGCGCCGTGGTTGTCCGCGCCCCGGTGCGACGGCCCTTCGATCATCGATTGCAGTTGCGTCAGGGCCGCGTCCATCTGCGCGTCGGACCGGCAAAGATCGAGGGCGATCGGGTCCATCACCGGCGGCTCGTCGGCATCTTCGGTCGTCGCCGCCCGGTCGGGCACGATCGGAGTCCGCGCCGCCTTGCGCCACGCGGCGCGCCGCTCCGCCATCTGCGCCTCGCTCATCTTGACGGTGACCGACGGCTTCACGCCCCAGGTCCTGTCCCTGGCCGCCTCGGGCGTTTTGTGAATGCAATGGCCCGACGGCAGAAAATAGTATGCCGTCGTCAACTTGATCGCCCCAGCATCGTGACCGAGCTCGACCACTTCCTGCACGCTGCCCTTGCCGTAGGAGCGCTCACCGATGATCACGGCCCGGCCGTGGTCGCGCAGGGCCCCGGCGACGATTTCCGAGGCGCTGGCCGAAGCGCCGTTGATCAGAATCGCCAGGGCGATGGGGGGATAGGTCCCCTCGTGCATCGCCGACCATTGTTTCTCGTCGGTGCGCCGGCCGGCGACGCGAACGATCAATCCCGAGTCGAGAAACCGGTCGGCGATCTCCCTGGCGCTGTCGAGCAGGCCGCCGGTGTTGTCGCGAAGATCGAGGATCAACCCTTTGACCCCGTCGGAGATCAACCGGTCCATCGCCCGATCCAGTTGTTGCGGGGCATCGTGTGTAAACTTCAGAAGCCGAACGTAGGCGACGTCCTGCGCCGGATCGAACAGGTACCGCCACCTTCCGCGCAGGTCGCGTGACCACCCGCGAACGACTTCCCGGTGAATGATCGCCCGCCGGATCACGACTTCCCGCCGCCCCGTCTCGGGATCCTCCGGGCGAACGATCACCAGCGCCACTTCCTCGCCGGGGGGACCGTTCAGCAGATTCTCCTCGGATTCGACGAGGGACAGGCCGGCGACGGCCTGCCCGTCAATGCGCTCGATGATGTCGCCGGGGCGAATGTCGGCATCAGCCGCCGGCGTGCCGGGATCGCAGTTCAGGACTTCCAGGCCCCGATCCGTCGGCTCGACGTCCACGCCGATCCCGCCAAAGACGCCGTCGGAGCGATTCATGAACCGCTCATACTGGACGGCATCGAGATAGGCGGCGTGCGGATCGCCGAGCTCGCGCACCATGGCGCGGATGCCGGCGTCGACGGCGACGTGTCCGAGCGCATCCTCGTCCACCTCGGCGGCGAACCGCCGGCGAATCTGGTTCTTCGCATCGGCCAGGGGCCCGAAAGCGCGGTAGACGGCATCCCGGCCGGCGATGGTCTGGGGCAACTGCCACATCAGCAGGGTGATCATGGCGATCACCAGAATCCATGCGAGATTGCGTTTGGGCATTCACGATCCTCGGCCGGGTCGGTGTGTGGCTCAGATCGACCGCCGGCGATTCTTGTCGTCCCGGCGGCCCCCGTCAAGCGAAGCGCTCGCCGGAGCAGGATCTTGCTCGGCGATTCATCGGTTTGACGGTCCGAGCCGCATCGCGCATCGTGTGGTTGAACGCAGGCGGACGATTTCGCATAATGACCGTGGAGGCGCGCGTCCCCCGGCGCGCGGCATCACGGAGGAGCACAGCGATGAGTCTTGCATTCGGCGCCCATTGCGACGACTTTCACATCGCCACGCGGCTGTTTCTCAAGCTCGATCTCGGCCTCGAGCGGGAGACCGTCCTTCACTTCTTCGATACGATCAAGCGCGAGTACCCCGGCCTGAGAAAGCTCCGCCGCCGGGAGGACGGTTCGCTGCTTCTCGAGGAGGACGAGGCGGAAGACGCGTCCCGCCGTTGGGTGCGGCTCGACGAATCGGCCATCCGGCTCGGCCATTACAATCCGCCCACGATCGAAGCGGCGAAGAAGCTGGGCCAGACCGTGCTCAAGCTGGCGCCCTTTCACCTGACGCTCGGCGACCTCGACTACGACCACCTCGAGGTCGTCTTCGGCTTCGATCTCGAATACCGCGGCAACCATGACCAGCTCGTCGCCGACACGCTCTTCGGCGAGGGTCCGCTGGCGGGATTTCTCAATCATGAATCCGTCTGCCACGCGATCGACGCTCAGCCCTTTCTCGGCGTGACGCTCGGCGAATCCTGCGACACGCAGATTTATCTGGAGATCAAGAGCCGCACGTCGACCTACGAGGTGCGGACGCAGCAATACGAGCCGCAGCCGCTGAGCGTGTTTCTCACGGTCCGCCGTTACTGGGGATTCGCCGAGGCCCAGTCGCTCACCGGGGCCCACGCGGAGATGATGGAGCAGGCGGAGGAGTGGTCGGCCTCCCGCGTCGCCCCGCTGATCGTCAATCCACTGGCCCAGGCGATTGCCTCGCGGCCGTAAGCGCTCGATCCCGCGACCCATCGCTCGTCACCGCCCGGGTGATCGCATCTCGTCATGGCCGCAACGGGCGCATCGGACGGATGCCACAGGGTTGACAAGCGCCGAAGGCCCCCGGACTATGGACGCCTCAGGTGGGCGTCATCGAGACGTGCCGTGCGCCCCACAAATATCGAAAAAAGGGGCGTTTAGCTCAGTTGGCTAGAGCGCCTGCTCGACATGCAGGAGGTCACAGGTTCAAGTCCTGTAACGCCCAGTGAAGATGACGGATGATCGCGGTCGTCTCGATCGCCTTCGAGGGTTCGGTGGGCGGGTTGGCCGGCGCGGTGCCACGCCCTCGCGACCGATCGTCACTTCAATAGCGGAAGGAGCCATCGCCCTTATACTCGGCCGCCGCGTTAGACGACGCGGAGGCCGACCGGGCACCGAGAACTCGGCGCATCGGGGCATCATCATCCGCATGGACGCACTGACGATCCTATTCCACGGAAGCCATTTCATACCTCGATCCCTGGAGAACATGTGACCAACGATACCCCGAACCTCAACGTCGCGGACAGCGAATTAGTCGGCACGACCCTCTCACCGCGAGCCGCCCAGCTTTCCGACTTCGGTCTTTTCTTCAGCAAGTTCGTCGCCAAGGGGCGGGAGATATCGTCGGCCGTGCCCTCCAGCCCGGCGATGGTCGAGAGCGTCCTGCGGCACGTCGACTTTTCCCGACCCGCCAACATCGTCGAACTCGGCGCCGGAACCGGCCCGGTCACCGAGCGCATCGTCGATCGGCTTCGCCCCCACCATCGTTTCGTCGCCGTCGAGAATGACGCCGATTTCTGCGACATCCTTCGCCGCCGTTTTCCCGAGGTGACGCTCCTGTGTGACGACGCGACCCGGCTCGGGCCGCCCCTGGCGAAGCTCGGAATCCACCGCGTGGACTACGTCATCAGCGGCCTTCCGACGCCGAGTCTTCCGCCCCGCGCCGCCGTCCGTTTGGCGCGCTGGCTTCGCGCTTCGATGAGCCCGACGGGAGCGTTCATTCAGATCACCGTCGCCCCGCCCATCGTTTTTCGGCGCTTCGTCCGGTTCTATCGACGCCTCTTCGAAACCGTCTCCTACGAAATGGTGTGGATGAATATCCCGCCCGGCGGCGTGTATCGATGTGCCGGGCCCCGGCCCACGCTCCACCCTCGCCGCCGCTAACCGCGGAAAACGGCGCGGCGATCGCATTTTCCATGATTCGAGTCTGAGCGGGTGATCAGTGGAAGAGGGTCCAGCCGGCCCTATCGCGTAGCGCCCGGCACGTCTTTCTGATTGCGACGCTTGGCCTTGCGCATGTTGCGGCGATTGCGATCGGACGGCTTCTCGTAGTAGGCGGTTCGCTTCATTTCCCGCAGGACGCCCTCGCGCTCACAGAGCTTCTTCAGCCGACGCATCAATTGCTGTACGGGTTCGTTGGGTCGAGGTCGGACTTTGATCATGGGACGCCGCCATACTCCTTGAGGTCAGCGAAAAACCCGCTCGGGCCATCGGTGAACAGTCTGTTCTGCAGGAAAAGATCGCCGGGCTCGTCGGCCCGGCCCGATCTGCTACCGGCCGGGTCGTAGTCTACGTCACTATCGACGCATCCGCAAGCCGGCCTTTGCCGCACCGCTTCGGAATCAACGTGGCTCGATCGGGTCGCCAACCGAGGAAATTGCGACGTTGTTTGTCTGATTATTGGCCCGTTGGGTCTCGCGGCATGATCCGGCCAACCGGCCCGGCGCCGTGGGCCGATGAACGGTCCGGCGCCCGCCGATCGGAGCGTCGGCGCGTCGGTCCGCCACCGTCCGAGACGATGGGATAGAATGGCGCAATATCAACTCGCTTTTATGGAACTCGACACAGGCAATCCGCCCGACAGAATCACGTCAGCCGACCGGCTCGACGACCTTCTGACGGTGCATCCGCACCTCGAGGAGCGAATTCTCCGTCAGCTCCTGGTCGAGTTGCACGAGCGCGGGGCCGTTTCGATCGATCAGGTCTATGACGAGGCCCGTGCCGCCGCGGGCAACGAAGCGCGACTTGCCGCCGAGAATCCCAACGTCGCCGAAGCGCCGCGCGGCGACGTGCGCGAGCGGCAACTGGTCAACGATTTCACCAAGAAGCACGCCGCCGCCCATTTCGCCCCCCACGAGATCGACGACATGGTCAACCTCGCGCTGAAGCGCGAGGAGGCCGACAAGCTCCGGGCGATCGTGTCGCTGAACACCGTCTCGTTTCGCCTGCTGGCGGACGCGGTCCGCCGTTTCTGCTCCATCCCCGAGGGCGAGTCCAAGCTCTCGCCGGACGAGGCGATGGGCATTCGCGTCGGGCTGATCCGGCATCTGGTCAGCGACCAGCTCGAGTTCATCGCCGTCGCCAAGCCCCAGATGCGCATCCGCGATTTCGAGGAATTGATCGACCGGACGATCGGCGCCGAATCGGGGATGGGTCGAATCGGCGGAAAGGCGGCGGGAATGTTCCTCGCCTCGCGCATCGTTCACGCCCGGGCGGCCCGCGTCGAGCCACCCTGCGACGTCGGGCGCCCGGAGGCCGCCGAGGACGCGCCCGACGCCGTCGATTCGGAGTTCCCGATCGCCATACCGGATAGCTACTACCTTCGTTCCGACGTGATCGAGGATTTCATCGCCTTCAATCGCCTCGGCGAATATCAAAATCAGAAATACAAGACGCCGCAGGAGATTCGCAACGAGTACCGCCTGATCAAGTCCGTCTTTCGCAACGCCGAGTTTCCCGCCGGCATCGTTGACCGCCTGCGCGGCGTCCTGCAGCGCATCGGAGATTGCCCGCTCATCGTGCGCTCCAGCAGTCTCCTCGAGGACCGCTTCGGCTCGGCTTTCAGCGGCAAGTACGCCAGCATCTTCGTCGCCAATCAGGGGCCGTTCGAAAAGCGCCTCAAGGCGCTGCTGGGGGCGATCGCCGAGGTGTTCGCCAGCGCCCTGGGGCCCGATCCGTTGCTCTATCGTCGCGAGCGCGACCTGCTGGACTACGACGAAGACATGGCCGTGCTCATCCAGAAGGTCGTCGGCCATCGGTTCGGGCCCTACTTCGCCCCCGCCTTCGCCGGCGTCGCCTTCAGCCGCAACGACTATCGCTGGAGCCCGCGCATCAAGCGCGAGGACGGATTGATGCGGATCGTCATGGGGCTCGGAACGCGGGCCGTCGATCGCGTCGGCGCCGAGTTTCCCCGCATGGTCGCCCTGGGCATGCCCACTCTGCGCCACGAGTCCTCGGTCCTGGAGGTCAAGGCCCACGCCCAGAGAACGCTGGACGTGATCAACATGACGCGAAACCGGCTCGAGTCGGTTCCCCTCGACAGGGTGTTGAAGCACGCCGGAGACTTCCCGATGCTCGATCGCCTCGTCAGCGCGTTTCGCGATGGCATGCTGACGCCCCCCACCGGCACCTACATCGACGCCGACCCGTCGCAACTGATCATCACCTTCGACAAGCTCATGAGCCAGGGCACGTTTCCGACGCGGATGCGCGGACTCCTGCGCCGGCTCGAATCGGTGTACGGCGTTCCCGTCGACGTCGAATTCGCCCACGACGGCGCGCAGTTGTTTCTCCTCCAATGTCGCACATTGTCCGGCGGCGGCGTCGAGGAGAGCTTCACGATTCCGACGGACGTTCCCGCCGAGCGCATCATCTTCTCGGCGCGGAAGTTCGTCCGCGCCGGCCTCGTCGACAACATCGAATACGTCGTCTACGTCGATCCCCATGAATACGACGCCCTGCCGACGCACGCCCGGCGCACCGCCGTCGCCCGCGCCATTGGGGCGCTGAACGACAAGCTCTCCGGCCGCACGTTCATCCTGATCGGCCCGGGCCGCTGGGGCACCAACGATTTCCGGCTCGGCGTTCCCGTGTCCTATGCCGACATCAGCAAATCGCGCATGCTCATCGAGGTCGCCCACGAGCGCGACGGGTACGTTCCCGAGGTCTCCTACGGGACGCACTTTTTCCAGGACCTGATCGAGGCCAACATCGCCTACCTGCCGCTCTACCCCGGCGACCGCCGCAACCGTTTCAACGAGGCGTTTCTCTGCGACTCGCCGAACTGTCTCGCGACGCTCACCCCCGCGGCCCGCGAAATGGAGGACGTCGTTCACGTCATCCACGTGCCGGACGTCACCGGCGGGCGGATGCTGCGCGTCGTCATGGACGGCGCCAACGATCAGGCGCTGGCCTATCTGTCGGACGGGCCCGGCCGGTGACAGCGCGGCCGGCGGCGTCGGTCAGGTCGCGGGCAATTCGTCGCCGCGACCAGCCGGATACCGGCAATATTTGCATCGAATGAACTATCGCTGTCTTGGTGCCCTGGCCCCGATCATAACGAAAAGCGGTCAGTTTGAGTTACTAAAATTGACTTCGGTCAGATGAATCCGATCAAATCAACCGTGCCCTTCTACCTCCTAAAAGTGGGCTGACTCGTAGTCGAGTTAACCTCCGACCCCGTGGGTCGGCGGATTTCGCTACGACCCTTGAACTAGAGGGAACCCAACCGTCTTCGAACAACGGCAATGCGCGCAACAGAGACACTCTTCGCGTCTCATTCGCTCCATCGCGCCAGCCGAAACCGATTCACTGAAAAACATTCTCCGAAAACGTCAGAGATGGTCATCAACAACTTGGACCATCGCTCATGGACCCGCGCGCCTCAACCTACAGATCCTTGCGCCGCGTCAAATGTGACTTGAATATCAACCAAGAACAAAGCAAGAAGATCGCCATAATCCAGATTACATACGGCAATAGGACGCCACTATTGACAGAAAATTCGCGGGTAAACCAAATCCCCGTCGCATGGATTGCTGCAAGTTCAGCCCAGCACAATAGCCAGGTCGGTGGTCGCACATGGGTTCGCAGGGCCTTCCAGTTAAGAATGATCAGCATTGGAATATTCGCTTGAAAAACTGTTGACCACACAAAGTCTGAACAAATCTCCGCAAATGGATAGCCTGAAAGTGTGAGAATACGTATTCCGGCCCAAGTTCCCAAGAACTGTCCAAGCGATGCCACAAGTATAAGAATGCCCGGCGCACCATTGATTACCCCAGGCCCGAACGCAGGCGCAATCATCGATCCAACGAAGAACACCCGCCCTGCATGAAAAAGCAAATCGCCAGGTTGATTGGGTATTCTAGAATACATAGGGCGCGCCCATCGATCTATCATATCCCCGCATAAACCCGTTAGGAATCGCGCGTGATTAACTGTTACCCATTTGTCGCAGACACCCGCTGTTTTCTGGGAGAATCGTAAGATGGAATGTGTAAAGTAATTATGCGCGACTCCTTATCGCACCCTCGATCGATCAAGCGGGTGTACAGACCAGAGCCAATTCATTCCATCTTGGTGCTGAATTCTTGTGACCTGAAAATCCTCAAACATCGAATGTGATGGGAAGCGACTCCCGTCGAGCCAAGTATGTGTTCGTCCAATTCCATTCGGCAGACAATAAAGATAAATCCCCACTTCGTGCCAAATATACTTGGCAGTCCGAAACTGCACCGCATTAAAGTACAATTCAGCGAGTGAATTGGGGCGTGCCTTAACTCCATATTCAACATAGGCCGTGCCGGATCCGGTCCGACCGATTCTTCTCATATATAAGTTTGGCGGATCAGTTGTAAACGGACCTTCATCTCCATTGTCGATGATAAGAGAGAAATATGTGACCTTTGGCTGTCCCTTACAGCAGTCAAAATGGATTACCGCCCGGCTATAAATCCGATATTGTTTATCTCGGGCTGTTCCCCCGCCACGATCGTTCGTCAAGCTTTGTATGATCCCGACAAGTGCTCCCCATGTGTAATCGTGTCGAACTTGAGGTGCGGGCGCAGGATCATAGACTATCGACGTTTTGTCTATCCAGGTCCTTACAACGACATCGATAGCGTACAATCCTAACGGATCAAAAGAGCGGATCGGCTGGTTATTAACAAAAGAGAGCAGGTTCTTGGCGCCTTCTTCCCCAATAGGATCGCGATTGAGCCAACGTCCGCTGGAAGAGTGGTAGTACCTGTATCCGTAGTTATACATACCCGTCTCGGCGTCGAGGTACTTGGTGCTGAAGCGGTAGGGGTTCGTCGAGGCGTAGGGTCCACTAACATTAACGTCGAACGGGTCGAGCAGGGCACTGCCGTAGGCGTTGTACTCATACTTGGCGTCAACCGAACCGTCAGCGAGGTCTGCGAGTTGCCCCACGTTGCCGTTGGCGTCGTAGAAGTAGAGGTAGCGCAGGTCGTCGCCGGGGTCGGAAGGCGTGGCGTTGGCATCTTCGACGGCGAGCAGTCCGCCGATGCCGCCAGCGGCTTGCAGGGTGCCCGACAGGTCCAGGCCCCAGGTGTATTTGCGAATAACGGTGTTGTCCGGCTGGCCGTCGGGACCGCCGCCCGAACCGTCGGTCAGGTCGCGACCATCGAGCTCCAGCAGCAGGTTCCAACCGTCGTACACGAAGCGAATGTCCCGCGACGGCGTCGTGCTCCAATCGCCAAGGGCGTCGTCCCAGGGATGGGCCACCTTGCGGACGCGGCGCATCTCGTAGTCGTACTCGAACATCAGGAGCACGTCACCGGGGCTCGGCGACTTTGGCACCACGCTCTCCAAGCGATTCTCGAAATCCCACGAATAGAGAAAATCGCCGTCCTCGATCAGATTCCCATCCTTGTCGTACAGAAACGACTCGGCGGGATCGGCCGTGGACGGGTACTGGTTCACGTTGTTCGTCGTGTACGTGGTCGGCGCGATCATCGACTTTTGTCCGGCCGTTTCAGGGTCTATTTGGACGTATCCCCTTTTCCGCTCCCCCCTTTTCCGTTCCGCCCCGCAAACCAAAGAGAGGGCCAGCAACATTTTAGACCCTCGCTCCTGGACCCGCGCGCCTCTTTCAATACCCCGGATGACATTTCAATACGCACATTTTCTTGGGGTCCACCTCAAACGTCGCCTCCCACTCTTCCGGCCCAGCAGTCACAATCCATAAATCAGGGGTCTTTTTTGCGACAACAATTCGTTGCGGCTCTCTCCAACCCCTACTCTTGCACCAACTCCGGATCAACTGATTAACCTTCTTCACATCACTTTCAGTCGCTTCCGCGCCGTCGCCCACGCAGCAACAGGCCCCGTGGCTATTTTGGATCCGACAGCCACTGGCACACGCACCAACTAATAAAGCGGTAATACTAATGATCGCAACGGCGGTGAGATGAGACCATCCGACCATTCCTCGGCAGTCTTTGACCATACAAAAACTCCTCCACTACCGCACCAATGGGCTCTTCCGAATCTTGTCGCATTGTGATTCCTCTAATAGCCCCTTACCTGCATTTACATCACCCCTTGCCATTAGATTCGCAGGGTCACTATGGTGGTCAACTCCGTCAAGAAGAACGTGGCCCATCTCATGAGCCAATACTTGTCTATATCGCGGCAGCGCCGAACGAGTTGCAACAACCGCAGCTGGCGCTGGTGGACGAGAGATTTGAGAAAAACTATACGATGCTCCGATTGCAGGAAAATCTAATTGCTTTACATAATATACATACAGAAAGTTGTCCGTCACACTTTGTTCTGACGTAAGAGCTTTTTCCTCTTTGGTGGGAGGTGCCTTAAAAGCATGCAGGGCAAGCGTAAGATCCTTTCCAATGATAGATTCAGTTAACTGTTGGTTCCATACTATTTTGCGGCCTCCCCCAAATATCCAGACGCAGCATTGTTCATAAATGTCGCTGGCCAACTTCGTGTCTTCGCTTAAGGTGTCGTTGGCGCCGTAAAGTATTGAGGAGGATATTTTGACCACCTTCCATCCCACGCAGCCACAATCAGCGTACTTCCCTTTTCCGGTCTTTAGGCCAATAGGGTCTACATGGAGTATGGGAGCGTTGTGAGCAAATAAATAAACGTTGGGCCCATCGGCCTCTTGTAGAGGATCCCGGCTAAGCCATCGTCCGGGGTTGGCCACCAAACGCCGATAGCCGTAGTCGATGTGGCTGGCCGCCTCGTCAACATATTTTGTGCTAAAGCGGATGGGATTCGCATCGGCGTATGGACCGCTGGTGCCCGCATCCGCCGGATCAGACATGGCGTTACCGTAGGGGTCGTACTCGTACTTTGCATCAACGGAGCCGTCGGTGAGGTCTGTGAGTTGTCCGACGTTGCCGTTGGCGTCGTAGAGGTACAGGTAGCGCAGGTCGTCGGCGGGATTCATCGGCGTGGCGTTGGCATCTTCGACGGCCAGCAGTCCGCCAATGCCGCCGGCGGCTTGCAGGGTGCCCGACAGGTCCAGGCCCCAGGTGTATTTGCGAATAACGGTGTTGTCCGGCTGGCCGTCGGGACCGCCGCCCGAACCGTCGGTCAGGTCGCGACCATCGAGCTCCAGCAGCAGGTTCCAACCGTCGTACACGAAGCGAATGTCCCGCGACGGCGTCGTGCTCCAGTCGCCGAGGGCGTCGTGCCACGGATAAGCCACCTTGCGGACGCGGCGCATCTCATAATCGTACTCGAACATGAGGAGCACGTCTCCGGGACCGGGCGATTTCGGCACCACGCTCTCAAGGCGGTTCTCGAAATCCCACGAATAAAGCAAATCGCCATCCTCGATCAGATTCCCATCCTTGTCGTACAGAAACGACTCGGCGGGATCGGCCGTGGACGGGTACTTGTTCACGTTGTTCGTCGTGTACGTCGTCGGCGGGGCGGCGCCTTCCGTGTAGCTCTGGCGGTTGCCAATCGGGTCGTAATCGTACATCCGGTTGCGATCCGTGATTGCCGTGCCGGGGACCGTCGGGTCGGTACCCTCAAAGACCGTCGCGCTGGTCAGCTCATTGCGGGCATTGTACCCGTAGAGATCGAGGTGGTCACCGACGGTATTGGCGAACGCCTCGCCGGTGCGGACGACCGACGTGCGACGGGGAGAGGGGGTTGACTCACGCGACTAGGATCGCCTTGCCCTAGGACTCGTCGAGCAGGTGGCCCATCTTCTCGCGCTTGGTTTGCAGGTATCGGCGGTTGTCGGGATTGGCGGCGATCTTCAGCGGCAACTGCTCGACGACTTCCACGCCGAAGATCTCCAGGCGGCTGAGCTTCTTGGGATTGTTGGTGAGAATCCGCGCCCGGCGAACGCCGAGGTCGCGGAGAATCTGCACGCCGATACCGTAGTCGCGCTTGTCGGCGGGAAAGCCGAGCCGCTCGTTGGCCTCGACGGTGTCGAGCCCTTCGTCCTGCAAGCGGTAGGCATGAAGCTTGTTGGTCAGGCCGATGCCGCGCCCCTCCTGTCGCAGGTAGACGATGACGCCGCTGCCCGCCTCGGCGATCCGCCGCATGGCCAGGTCGAGCTGCTCGCCGCAGTCGCAGCGATGCGAGCCGAACACGTCGCCGGTCAGGCATTGGGAATGCACCCGCACCAGGACCGGCTCTGTGATCTCGGCGGCGACCGGCTTCTCGTCGTCGGCGCCGCTGATCCCGCGGCACAGTGCCAGGTGCGTCTCGCGGTCGGCGCACGATTCAAAGGCGACGAGCCGCCAGTCGCCGTAGCGATTCTTGATCGGCACCGACACGACGCGCTCGACGATCCGCTCGCGCTGCATGCGATACTCGATCAGCGAGGCGACGGTACACATCTTCAGCCCGTGACGCGCGCAAAACTCGGCGAGCTGCGGCACGCGGGCCATCGTCCCGTCGTCGTTGAGGATCTCGATCAGCGCCGCGGCCGGCATGAATCCCGACAGCCGACACAGATCGACCGAGCCCTCGGTCTGGCCGGCGCGGACCAGCACGCCGCCGTCGCGGGCGATCAGCGGATTGACGTGGCCGGGGCGGATGAAATCCTCGGGCACCGCCTCTTCGGCGATGGTGCGGAGGATGGTCGTCGCCCGGTCCTTCGCGGAGACGCCGGTGGTCACGCCGAACTGCGGCGCGGCATCGATCGTGACGGTGAAGGCCGTGCCGTACTTGGTGTTGTTCACCGCCGTCTGCGGCGGAAGGTTCAGTCGATCGCAACGGGCCCGCGTCAGCGGCACGCACAGCGTCCCGCGGCCGAAATGCAACATGAAGTTGACCTTTTCCGGCGTCATCGACTCCGCCGGACAGACCAGGTCGCCCTCGTTCTCGCGGTCCTCGTCGTCCACCAGAACGATGAACCGGCCCGCCTGCAATTCGGCGATGGCCTCGGGGACAGTGCAGAATCGGCTGTCATCTCTCATCGGAAGACTCTCCGGGCGCCGGCCCGTCGCTCGCCGCCGCGGCGACAAAGCGGTTGCCCAATCGAATGTAGTCCAGCGTCGCGGCGATCGCCAGCACCGACGCCGCGATCCACAGCCACTGCGGCAGCGAACCCACGGCCGCGGGCAGTACGGGCCATAACAGCATACTCAGAACGAGGGCCAATTGCAGCGTCGTACACCACTTGCCGAGCCACCGCGGCTGGATGAACACCCGGCCGGTGGACATATAGACGATCGCGAAACCGAGCGAGACGATCAAATCCTTGCCGATCGCGGTGACGACGACCCAGTTCGGTAATCGCAGGACCGTGTCGCCGACGCCGTCGTGGACGCCGCGAATGCACAGGATCACCACGGCGACCGTCACCAGTAACTTGTCCGCCAGCGGGTCGAGAAAGCGCCCGAGCGGCGATTCGTCGCGGAGCCGCCGCGCCAGATACCCGTCGGCCAGGTCGCTCAGGGCCATCAGCGAGAACAGTCCGACCGCCGTCCACCGCCAGACGGCCTGCCCCGGTTCATTCAGGTGCAGCAGACACACGACGAAGGGGCCGATCGCCAGGATGCGACTGATGGTGATTCGATTCGGCCAGCCCAACCGCGACGAAACCGACATGGACTCGGCACTATACGGCCGTGCGGGCCTAACGACAACGCCGGGCCGGCGCTGTCCTCGGACGGCGAATGCGATTAAATTGCCGCCGGTTGCAGGATGCCTGGCCCTCGGGAACGGTCAACGCCGGCGCACATGGACGTCATTCAGAGCAAGCTCAACACGGCCGACGCGGTCTTCACGCAGAACCGCCAGCACATGGCTGCGCTCGTCGCGGAGTTGAAACGCCGCACGGCGCAGATCGCCGGGGGCGGCGGTCCGATGGCCGTCCAAACCCACGCCGCCCGCGGCAAGCTCGTCGTCCGCGAGCGCATCGAGCGCCTGATCGATCCCGACAGCCCCTTTCTCGAATTCAGCGCCCTGGCGGCATGGGAAATGTACCACGGCGACGCCCCCGGCGCCGGCCTCGTCACCGGCATCGGCCGCATCTGCGATCGGCAATGCGTCATTGTCGCCAACGACGCGACCGTCAAGGGCGGCACCTATTTCCCGATCACCGTCAAGAAACACCTTCGCGCCCAGGAGATCGCCGAGGAAAACCGCCTGCCGTGCGTGTATCTCGTCGATTCCGGCGGGGCGTTTCTGCCGCTCCAGGCCGAGGTCTTTCCCGATCGCGATCACTTCGGCCGCATCTTCTACAACCAGGCGCGGATGTCGGCGCTGGGCATCCCCCAGATCGCCGTCGTCCTTGGCTCCTGCACCGCCGGCGGCGCGTACGTCCCGGCCATGAGCGACGAGACGGTCATCGTCCGGCAACAGGGCACGATCTTTCTCGGCGGCCCGCCGCTGGTGAAGGCGGCCACAGGCGAGGAGGTCACCGCCGAAGACCTCGGCGGGGCCGACGTCCACTGTCGCGAGAGCGGCGTGACCGATCACTACGCGCAAAACGACGAGGACGCCCTGGCCATCGCCCGGCACATCGTCGAGCATCTCAACCCGCCGCCGAAGACGCATCTGGCTACGCGCCCCGTCGAGGACCCGGCCTACGATCCGCGCGAGCTCTACGGCGTGATCAACGCCGACATCCGCAAGCCCTACGACGTCCGCGAGGTCATCGCCCGCATGGTTGACGGCAGCCGCTTCCACGAATTCAAATCGCTTTACGGCACGACGGTCGTCTGCGGCTTCGCCCATCTGTGGGGCTACCCCGTCGGCATCGTCGGCAACAACGGCGTGCTGTTTTCCAACAGCGCCTTGAAGGCGACGCACTTCATCGAGATGTGCAGCCAGCGCGGCGTGCCGCTCGTCTTCCTTCAGAACATCACCGGCTTTATGGTCGGCCGCGCCGCGGAGTCCGGCGGCATCGCCAAGGACGGGGCCAAGATGGTCGCCGCCGTCGCCAACGCCGCCGTGCCCAAATTCACCGTCATCATCGGCGGCTCGTACGGCGCGGGAAACTACGGCATGTGCGGCCGGGCCTATCAGCCGCGTTTCCTGTGGATGTGGCCCAATGCCCGGATCAGCGTCATGGGCGGCGACCAGGCGGCCGGCGTCCTCGCCACGGTCAAGAACGATCAGCTCCGCCGCGCCGGGGCCGAGCCGATGACCGCCGAGCAGGAAGCCGAGTTCAAACGGCCCACGCTCGAGAAGTATGCGATTGAGTCCAGCGCCTATTACAGCACCGCCCGGCTGTGGAACGACGGGATCATCGACCCGGCCGATACGCGATTGGTGCTCTCGCTGGCGATCTCGGCGTCGCTGAACGCCCCGATGCCGCCACGGCGGGTCGGCGTGTTTCGGATGTGAGAGCGGGAACGGATGATTTCAATCGGATATTGCCCCCGGTACCGGTATCGTTTGGGGAGCATCGGCGTCCCGCCGGTGCGACGAGGCATTCGACTCTTGCCGGGCAGTGCGACGAGAACGTAAACTATGGTATTGGGGTGACGTAAGGCCTTGTCGTCGAAGGCCATTGTCAAGGCAGGCGCAGGGTCGGCCATGCACGCTCAATCGGTTCAGGACATCCTTGAGCAGGTGAGATTGCTCAATGCGGACGATCAGGTCGCTGTGGCCGAGGCAGTCGATCGCCTGACCTGGGCAAAGCGTTGGCGCCGGATATGTGAACGAATCGAATCGCGGCCGACCTCGGATGCGCCCCCTTCGTACGCCGAGATTGACAAACTCGTGAATCAGGTTCGCCAGGAGACGCCCCCATCCGAGCGATCCTCGACACCTCGGTCCTGATCAGTGCCCTCATCAGGGGCTGGTGGCGCCCGATCGCCGATGAATTCGAGGCGGGGCGGCTGCGGCTCGTATCGAGCCCTGAAGCCATCGAGGAATTCCGAGACGTCGCCGCTCGGCCGATCAAGCGGCCGCTCTTTCACGCAGAAGATGTTGCTGCGATCACAGATCTGCTGCGACGGGCCGAGTTGTATCCTCCTCGAGTGATTCAACCCGTGTGTCGCGGATCCCAGCGACGATTTTCTTCTTGCACTGGCGGCCGAGAGTGGCGCCGACGTGCTCGTATCCCGCGACGAGGATCTGCTATCGATCGTGAAGTACGGAAACACGGACATCATCCCGCCGGCCGAGTTTCTTCGCAGACTGACTCCCTAAACGGATGACTGCGATAGAGCATGCTCGGCGGTTGCCGATGTCAGGGCGCAGAAAACCCGAGACGTGAAATACACCGGGATCATCACTGGCTACTTCAACGGCATGGTAGTCGAAAATCATGATTGCATGTGAAAATCATTCTGACTTGTGCGGTTTAGTACAGTGCGCGCGTCCGCGGCGTCGTTGGACGCGACTGCGCCGCCTTCGTCGATGGGTCGCTGCGGCGCTGGCGCTGTTCGCATCGATCCTCGCCGGTTGCGGCCAGCCGACGCTCACGCTCAACGACGCCGTGACCATCGCCGGCTGCCAGACGCCTATCGAGGCCCTCGTCGAGCACCGCTCCCCGCTCGGCGACGTCGATCAGCTCCTCGGCATCGAGGTCCGCTTCTTCGCCGACGGCGCGCCGCTCGGCGCCGAGAAGACCGACCGCCGCGGCTTCGCCCGCCACTGCTGCTTCGTGCCCGCCGAGACGAAACGCATCGAGGCCCGGGCGACCGTGGACGGCGTCGACGTGACCGGCCAGGGGCGCCTGTATCAATGGGACCCGACGCGGACGATTCTCGTCTGTGACATCGACGAGACGATCTCCGAGACCCGCTATTCGACCCTGCTCGACGACATGGAGGCCGACACCGGGTCGGCGCCGCTGCCCGACAGTTCGGCGACGCTCCAGGCCCTCGCCGGGCGCTTCAACATCGTCTACATGACGGCCCGGCCGCGATGGCTGCTCGAAAAGACGCGCCGCTGGCTGGTCGACCACGGATTTCCCGACGCCCCCGTCGTCACGGCTCCGACCCTCGCCGAGGCGCTCGGCGTGCAGAAATTCAAGGGGGGGCAGATCGAGGAGTGGCGGACGTTGGCGGATCATCTGCTGATCGGCATCGGCAACGCCGAGACCGACTCGGAGGCCTACGCCGCCAACGGCCTGCTGACGATCATCATCGACGACGACGACACCGACGACTTCCGCGCCCACGCCGTCGTGCTGCGCAACTGGGCGATGGTCGGTGATTTCTTCGACGCCAACCGCGCCGAGCTCGAGGACGCGGAGCGCCTCCGCCAGATCATCGCCACCGAGGGCATGCTCAAGCGCCCGCTGATCCGCTGGCAGCGCGATTCGGATTGATCGCCCCGCAGCGGACCGACCCTTTTCGTGAATCAATTGCAAGGAGACTTCCGCTACAATACGGGACGGGTGACCTTTTCACTGCCGGGGCCAGCGAAACGCCTGGGCATCGGCCGCCAGGACCAGAGCATGAACATGATCCGGAAGGGAATCGTCGGCGTTGCGTTCGTCGTCTCCGCTCTGGCGGCGATTGGCGCTTCCCCGGTCGCGGCGGCCGGCCCGGCGGACACCACGGCCGACGCGGTCCTCGGCCAGCCGAACCTGACCTCGAACACGCTCAACGAGCCGTCCGGCGACCCGACGATGCCGACGGCGAGCAACCTCGCCCTGTCGAACGCGGCGCACCTGGCGATCGCTCCTGACGGCCGGCTCTACATTTCCGACGCGGACAATCATCGCGTTCTGAGTTGGCCCGATGCGGCGGCCTTCGCCGATGGCGACGCGGCGGACATGGCCTTCGGCCAGCCGGACTTCGTCAGCAATGTTCCCAACAACGGCGGCGTCAGCGCCTCGACGCTGAGTCTGCCGCAGGGACTGTCGGTCGACGAGGCGGGCAATCTCTGGGTCGCCGACGCGTTCAACAGCCGCGTCTTGAAGTTCAACGATCCGGCCACCGATGCGACGCCGACCGCCGCCGACCTGGTCATCGGTCAGCCCGACATGGTCAGCAACGACGGCAATCTCGGCGGCGGGCCCGTCGAGCCGGACGTGGCCCTGCCGGACAGTCTGCTCTTTCCCGGGCGGGTGATCGTGCGCGGCGACGACGTGTTCATCGCCGACTCGGGCAACAGCCGCGTGCTGCACTACGCCGCGCCGATGGCGAACAAACCGCTGGCCGACCTCGTGTTCGGACAGTTCGGCGACTTTACGATCCGGGCCAAAAACAACCAGGGCGACGGCGTCGACGGCTGCTGCCCCCTGCCGGAGAATCTGTTCAACCCGATCGGCCTCGCCCTGGACGCCGGGGGAAGTCTCTTCGTCGCCGACTGGATGAACCACCGCGTCCTCCGCTACGACGACCCGCTGGCAACCGACGTCGCCGCCGACGCGGTGATCGGCCAGCCCGATCTTTTCAGTAATGCGCCGAACAACGGCGGCGTCGCGGACGGGCTGAGTCTGCCGATCGACCTGTTCATCGGCTGCGGCGGCGCGCTCTATGTCGCGGACTCCGCCAACAATCGCGTACTGGTCCATGACGACCCTATCGCCGACGCCTCGCCGGATCGCGTCTTCGGCCAATTGGGCAGTTTCGCCGCCAACGGCGTCAACCACGGACTGGGTTTCTTCGCGACCGATCCCGACGCCCTGTGGGGGCCGACGGCGGCCCGGCTCGACGCGGACGGCCGACTCCATGTGGTCGATACCAACAACCATCGGCTCCTGCGGTTCGACGCGGCGCCGCTGGTGCCCGGCGACATGAACGACGACGGCGTCTTCGACGTCGACGACGTGGCGGCGTTCGCGCTGGCGCTGACCGATCCGATCGCCTATGCGTCCGTGGATTGCGGCGCATCGCGGGGCGACCTGGACGGGAGCGGGGACGTTGACGGCCTCGACGTGGCGCCGTTCGTCGCGGCGCTGGTGGCTCCATGACGACGTGGAAAAGACGAGCCGGTCTTCGTCGCGCCGCCGGCGCGTTTTCGCTGATCGAGCTGCTGATCGTGATCGGGATCATCAGCTTGCTCATCGGTCTGCTGGCCCCGGCGCTGGGCGCCGCTCGCCGCCAGGCACGGAGCGTCACCTGCAAGAGCCAGCTCAAAAACCTATTGATCGCCGTCGAGTTGTACGCCAGCGAAAACGAGGGGGCCGTCGTGCCGGCCTTCAACATGAAGGGCGTCATCGGCGGGTTCTCCAGCCCCTTCGACGGTTGGGGGCCGATTCTGGACAAGGGCCGGTACACGCACGGAAACGCCACGCTCGACGACAATCCGTTCGTCTGTCCGGAGACGCTCAACGTCCCCGGCCTGGCGGGCACGCAGACCGGCACGAATCCCGACCACCCTCGCGGCTTCATGGACTGGCCCGCGATCACCACGATCTCGCAGACCTTCGCGACGCCGATCCCCCGGTGGGGCTTCGACCGGATCATTCGCGTCGGATACTGGATCAACGGCGACCACCCGGTCGGCAGGCCTCAGGAATTCGATCAGGGCAAGCATTTCACCGCCGCCGTCGGATACGGACCGAATCTACAGGGCAAGTTCATGCGGCGCAATCTCATGTCGGACGTCGTCAAGCCGGGCAACCTGATCGCCCTGGCCGACGGGCTCTACTCCGGTCAGCAGGAAGGCACGCGCCTCGGCGACCGCGACCTGCGCATCGGCTATCGTCATCCGGGCCGCGTCGGCCGCAGCAATCTGGCCTTCGCCGACGGCCACGTCGGCGACGTCGAAGGCGACCGGTTCCCGCGCATGGCGGGCGGTTCGCTGTCGGTCGAAGAAGTGCGCGAGGAGAACCTCGGACCGAACCCGACCGTCTACCGTGATCCACGGCGCTACCTGTCGCTCGTTCAATGACGACGATCCATTCGCATCGCCTCGCGTGAAAACATTGTTGTACGTTACGGGCAGCAAGCACGGTCGCCGATCACCGGCGTCTGGCGGGTTACGTCCACACTTGCGGCCCCCGCGGCTGTGCCTTCTCGCACACCTCTGCGTGCGTTGGGATGCAATACTCGGTAGGGCGCGACTGAAATCCCGGACCCAATGCGGGATCGTCAGCGCTGAGGACGATTGGATGGTTTGGCACGCCGATTGCTAGGTGTGGTAACGGATCGGTCTGGAGGGCGTCGTGCGTCAATATCGCCCGAGATGGAATTCAGATAAGGAAGACAACGGAGCATGTTGATGAACCGTCAAAAAACTCTTCTCGTCCTCGCGTTGGGTTGCCTTTTTGCGGTGGCGGCCTGCGACGTGCAGTCGATGAACTCGATCCTGTCGAGTCTCGGCATCCCGGTGGCCAACACCAACGGGAACACGAACGAAAACGGCAACGATAATGCGAATGGCAACGACAACGCCAACGACAACGCCAACGACAACGCCAACGACAACGCCAACGACAATTCAAACTCCAACATGAACGATAATGGATGATGAGCGGTTCGCCGACGGGCGTGTTGTCGTCAGCGACGCGCGAATCGAGCCGCGTTCAAGCGGCCGGCGCCGCGCCAAATGCCGCCGGGCCTTCACGCGCCCGGCTCCTCTTGTCGGCGGGCATCATCGGCGCCGCGGCCATGCTCGTCGTCCAGTCGGGCACGCCCTGGCTGGTGGGTAACGACTCCTATTACCACCTGCGCATGGCGAGCATGTTGCCCGAGACGGGCTTCCCCTCGCATTTCCCCTGGCTTCACTGGACGATCTTTCGCGACGACTTCGTCAGCCACCATCACGGCTTTCACGCGCTGCTGGCGGCGCCCGCCCTGGTCTCGGACTGGCTCACGGACGATTTGATTCTCGGCGGCAAGGCGGCGTCGGTCATCGGGCTCGGGATCACCGCGGCGCTGTTCGCCGCCGTCCTGCGCCAGCTCGGCGTGCCCCACCCGCTGCTGTGGACACTACTGCTCACCTGGGCCCCGTGGCATTTCTGGATGCGTCTGGCCTATGTCCGCGCCCCGATCGCGGCCCTGCCCCTGCTGCTCGGCGCCCTATGGCTCATTCTACGAAACCGGCCGTTCCTCCTGGGCCTGATGGGGTTCGTTTTCGCCCAGGTCTATGCCGGCGTCGTCCTCTTTCCGCTGGTTCCCTTCGCCATGCTGCTCGGCAGGGCGGTGGCCCGCGAGCCGCTCGGTCGTGGCCTCGTTCATCTCGGGGCGGCGGCATTCGGCGTCGGCGCCGGCCTGATCGTCAACCCCTACTTTCCGCAAAACCTTCGATTCCTCTGGGTTCAGCTTTTTGAAACCGGCCTCGGCTCCCCCGCGGAGGTCGGCTCGGAATGGAAGCCCTACGACGCGTGGTTCCTGCTGAAAATCGCCCTGCCGATCCTGGCGGTCTGGGTCGTCAGCTTGATCGCCCGGCTGCGCTGCGCCTCGCGGACGGACGGCGTCGGCTTCGGCCTGCTGATTCTCAACCTCGCCTTTCTCGCGCTGACCATTCATGCCCGGCGGTTCATCGAATACTGGCCGGTCTTCCTGCTGCTCAATGCCGCCGAATGGCGGCGCCACGTCGCCGCCGAAGCGACCGGCGCCGCGGTCCGCGCCGGCCGCGCGGCGTCATCCAGGGCGATTCACACGGCGGCGCTGGCGCTCCTCGCCGCGCCGGGCATCGCCACGATCCTCATGACCCGCGCCGCCGTCGGCACGACCTATGACCCCGGACGACTGCGTCCGGCGATGGCCTACCTCGAACGGAACTCCCCCGCCGGCGCGATCGTCTTCACCGATGACTGGGACTTGTTCCCGTACTGTTTCTATTTCAACCGGCACAATCGTTACGTCGTCGGGCTGGACCCGGTCTTCACGATGACGAAATATCCCCAGCTCTGGGAGCGCTACCGCCTGATCACCCGCGGACAAGCGCCGTCGCCGATCCACGCGACGGACGACTCGCGCCCCCCCGACGTGGCGCGGCTCGAAGACATCCGCGACGCGTTCGAAGCCGGCTACGTCCTCGTGGCCGCGGATCATCGCAAGCTGTACGAGCAGCTTCACCGGCGGAGCGACGTCTTTCGCCGCGTCTATCCCGCCGAGCCCTGGAACGACGCCGACGCAATCCCCGCCTTCAGCGTGTTCGAGGTGTTGCCCGGCGACGGCGCCGCGGCCGCGCCCTGACCGCGCCGCCCGCCGTCAGCGCGGCGTTGACGGCGGCCACGGCCCGCCGAATCCGCCGGTTTGCCGCCGTGCCGGACGTTCCCTAAAGTACCAATGATCCGCGCGATGACTCGCGCCGGCTTTACGAGGAATCGTCATGGCCAGTTCCGCCCGCAACCCGATCGCCGAGTCCGACCCCGAGGTCTGGAAGGCCGTCGTCGCCGAGGAAGATCGTCAGGAGAATACGCTGGAGCTCATCGCCTCCGAGAACCACGTCAGCCCCGCCGTGCTGGCGGCGGCCGGCAGCGTGTTCACCAACAAGTACGCCGAGGGCTATCCCGGCCGACGGTACTACGGCGGCTGCGACAACATGGACGCCGTCGAGCGACTCGCCATCGACCGGGCGAAGAAGCTCTTCGGCTGCGACCATGCCAACGTTCAGCCGCATTCCGGAAGCCAGGCGAACCAGGCGGTGCTGCTCGCGGTGATGCGCCCCGGTTCGCGATTCGACGAGGCGCAGCAAAAGGAAAAAAGCCCCGACGAGCCGACGCGCACGCCGGGCGACATGATCCTGTCGCTCCACCTGGACCACGGCGGCCACCTCTCGCACGGCAAGCACGTCAACATCAGCGGCAAGTGGTTCCGCGTGACGCATTATTTCGTCGATCGCGAGACCGGCCGGATCGACATGGACGAGGTCCGCCGCATCGCCCGGGAATGCCGCCCGCAGTTGATCATTACCGGGGCCTCGGCCTATCCGCGCATCTGGGACTGGGAGCGCTTCGCACAGGTCGCCGCCGACGTCGGGGCCCTGCTGATGGCCGACATCGCCCACATCGCCGGCATGGTCGCCGTCGGCCTGCACCCCAGCCCGGTGCCGGTCGCCGATTTCGTCACCACCACGACGCACAAGACCCTGCGCGGGCCGCGCGGGGGGCTGACGATGTGCAAAGAGCCGTGGGTCAAGAAAATCGACTCCGCCGTCTTTCCGGGATTGCAGGGCGGGCCGTTGATGCACCTGATCGCCGCCAAGGCCGTCGCCTTCGGCGAGGCGCTGACGCCGCAGTTTGCCGCCTATCAACAGTTGATTCTCGACAACGCCCGGGCCCTGGCCGAATCGCTGCTCTCCCGCGGCCAGTCGCTCGTCTCCGGCGGCACCGACAACCACCTGATGATGCTCGACCTGCGCAAGAAATATCCCGAGGTCTCCGGCGCCATGGCCGAGGACTGGCTGGGTCAGGCCGGCATCGTCGTCAACAAGAACATGGTCCCGTTCGACGGGCGCAAGCCCATGGAGACCAGCGGCCTGCGGCTCGGTACGCCGGCACTGTCGACGCGCGGCATGGGCCCGGACGAAATGCGGCGCATCGCCGTGCTGATCGACGAGGTGCTGGCGGCGGGCGGCGCCAAGGCGGCGATCGAGAAGGTCCGCGGCGAAGTGCTCGGCCTCTGCAACCAGTTTCCCCTGCACAAACGCTGATGCCGCCGCGGCGACTGGGACCGGTTGCGCCAACGGAGCCGTCGGGCCGACCCTTTTTCCTGCGCCGACGGTCGTCGCTCCATCGCACGGTCCGCTCCGTCCGATGGGCTTCCATCGCCATGCTGCTCGCCCTCGGCGGCTGCACCGGGCACGCCAGGATTTCGCTGCTGTCCCTCAATCGCCAGGCCATCGATCCGCCGCGCGTCGAGCCATGGGAATTCGACGCGCGAGAGTGCGTCTGGTGGGTCGATGACGCGGGGCAATTCAATCTGGCGATGCGTTCGAGGCGGGCCCAGCCGCTGTTGGGCGAACTCGGGGGAATGGAATTGGTCTTCTGGATGGCGCCGGGCACGCCGCCGGCGGGCATTGGCCGCGACTACACGTTGAGGGCCCCGGACTTTCGCGGCATGCTGATCTCCCCCCTGTTCCATCAGCGGTTCGTCGCCTATGCCGGCGTCGTCTCCGTCGTCCGCGAAATGCAATCCGGCGGCGAGATCAGCTATCGCGGTTCGTTTCGCATCTGGACCACGCCGATGATGGATGTCACATATATGACACTACTTCCGCCGCGGCGCGGGCCGGTCCTCGGCTACGGCACCTTTCGCGCCGTCCACGATCCGGACCTCGGCCACGAGCTGCGATCGCGAGCCGGGATGCCGACCGCCACGCCGACGACCACCGCGCCGGCCGCGCCGGCCGCGCCGGGAAAAAACGCCGCCGCTTCGACCCGGCCGACCACCCCCGGCTGATTCACGCTATTGCAACCGCGCCCAATCGCGCAGCCGCCGTGGGCCAATTTTTTTTGCGGGCGGCGCGATTTTTTTTCCGCGCGTGCCTCGGAGAGGAACGAGTCGGTCGCGCGGTTGGAGTTTAGGGACCTCTACGAAAGTTAAATTTGCCGAAACTTCCCAAACGTTCGAGTTCCGTTTGTAACGGTCAGGCAATCTGGGTCGGGAGGGCGAGGCGCCCGCCGAGCCGGCATTGCCACGCCGTTACGTCCTCCGGGCGGATTCATTGCTCGATAGTCAGTACTTGCTCGCTGTTCGCGCCGCCGGCGCGAAGATC
>Ga0299906_10000645_pt1 | contig 31409 bp, 27 predicted proteins | sample RVTome_14_FD_200259 | JGI IMG/M metagenome (GOLD analysis project Ga0299906, IMG submission 200259) | Soil microbial communities from uranium-contaminated site in the Upper Colorado River Basin, Wyoming, United States - RVT145D125 (version 2) ...
AAGGCGATGGCACGCGTCCGTGAGGAGCTCGACAAGCTTCAGCGACGGGTCGAAAACGGCCGGCTCAAGGTGCCTGAGAAGATCGGTGCTGCCGCGGCTCGAATCCTGGCCCGTAATCACGGCCAGCATGGGCTAGAACTTCACCGTCAGGCCGAGGAGCCAGATGTCGGTCTTGTAGGTGCCGAAGAAGTCGTCGCGGTTGGTGGTCGTGGTGCGCTCGCCGAAGTCGACGTACATGAGCGCCACGTCGAAGCGCCGGTTGCCGTAGCCGATCGTGTAGTCGTTGCGGTCAGCGTCGGGCAGCAGCGGCCCGACCGACTCGGCGGGCTGCGGCGTCTCGTCGTAGATGTAGCCGAAGCGCCAGTACGAGGGACCCTCGCCGACCTGGACGCCGAGGCGGTAGTTGTAGGCGTCGTCCCAATCGTTGGGGATCACGGTGGTGAACTGCGGCGCCGAGGTGAACGCGAGCGTGATGACGTCGAAGCTCGACCAGCCCACCCAGTTGACGTCGGCCTCGAGGAGGACGCGGCGGGTCAGCCCCAGGGCGACGCCGACGCTCGCGACGTCGGGGAACTCGATCGACGTCTCGATCGGAAGCTGCTGGCCGAACGGGATGGCCGCGGCCACCAGGGCGTCGAGCTGCGGGTTGCCGGTCGGGATCTGGGTGAAGACGGCGTCGCCCCCGTAGTCGATCTCGATCTTCGAGCGGTAGGAGAGGCCCCAGGAGAGGTACTTGCCTACCTGGTGGAGCACTCCCACGTTCCAGCCGAAGCCGGTGTCGAAATCGCTCTCGAGGTCGGCGCGGGCGACGTCGACCACGGTCTGGTTGAAGGGGATGCGCTGGGGCACGAACTGCAGCAGCGAGACGTCTGAGATGCGGCCGACCACGCCAAAGCCGACGCCGAAGTCGTCCGCCAGCTTCCAGCCGATCGACGGGTTGAAGTCGAAGGCCCGCAGCTCGGCGAAGGCGCTGATGTAGCGGCCGGGCCAGGTCTCGGGATTCGCCCACTCGGTGGACAGGCCGAAGGGCGCGTTGACGCCGATGCCGAAGGTCAGGCGCTCGTTCAGCGGCCGCACGTAGTAGAGGTGGGGCGGGTAGAAGAGGCCGGGGTCCTGCTCGCCGGCGGCTCCCGGACCGGGGAAGGGCGCCAGGCCCTCGAAGGTCGCGTCGCCGACGTCGATGAGCGTCACGCCCACGTCGAAGCGCGTCTCTCGGAGGAAGGCGAGGCCGCCGACGTTGTGGAACATGGCCGAGCCGTCGTTGGCCTGGGCGGTGAAGGCGCCGGCCATGCCCATGGCCTTCGCTCCCTGTTCGTAGATCAGGAAGCCGGAGCCGAAGGCCGGCGCCGCGGCAACGGTCAAGAGCAATCCCGCGGCCGCCAGGAGGCGCGGGCACTTGCATCCCGTAGGGGGGGTCGATCTCGACATCGTAGCTCCTCTCGTGGGCTGGCACCGGAGTGCCGATTGCGTTTATCCTAGGAGAGATCCCGTCGCCGGCGGCGCGGCTTGCGGGCAACGTCGAATCCTATGGCAACAGGACCTTTCGGCAACTTAGACCATGCCGGCTGAAGCTGTCAACGGACGCGGAGCCGGCGGGGGAACGGACGATGGAATTCGCCAGCGACAAGCATCGCGAGGTCTACCAGCGGGTGAAGGTCTATCTCGCCGAGCTCTTCGACGACAAGCTCTATCACGAGGAGGAGACGGGCCATTTCTACGTGCGCTACGGCTCGACGGTGCTCGAGATCTCGGTCGAGCCCTACGGCGCCGACGACGCCGACGACGCCATCATGATCGCGATGTCCTACTGCGTGCAGGGCGTCGAGGTGGACGAGGAGCTGCTGCGCGGCCTGCTCGAGCTCAACCACACGCTGCCGTTCGGCTCGTTTTCCCTGGTCGGCGACGACATCTTCTTCTCGCACTCGCTCCTGGGCCAGACGCTCGAGCGCTCGAACGTGCTCGCCACGATCGCCGCCGTGGCCAACGTCTCGGACGAATACGACGACCGCATCGTCGAGCGATTCGGCGGCCAGCGGGCCCTCGACCGCATCCGGGACACCGGCGGCCTCAAGCGCCGCCGCGAGTCGATCGGCAGGTAGCCGCCGCCGCGCTCCAGGTCCCCCTATGACGCTCCAGGTCTGTTCCGAGGTCGGCCGGCTCCGCCGGGTGCTGGTCCACCAGCCCGGCTACGAGATCGACTGGATGGTGCCGTCGATGATGGAGCGGCTGCTCTTCGACGACATCCTCGACGGCCGCCTGGCCCGCCGCGAGCACGAGAACTTCCGCTTCGTGCTGGCGGCGGCCGGCGTCGAGATCCTCGAGCCCCAGGAGCTCCTCGCCGAGGTCCTCGCCTACGACGCGGCGCGCGAGGACGTGCTGCAGGAGCTCGAGCGCGACTACGCGGTGGCCGCGGAGGTGCTGCGCGAGCTCGAGGTCATGGACCCCGAGCCCCTCGCCGCGGCCCTGGTCACCGGCCTCTGCGCTCCCGACCCGGAGCACCCCGACGGCCGGCTCCACACCTTCTACCGTTTGCCGCCGGTGCCCAATTACTTCTTCCAGCGCGATCCCCAGGTGGTCATCGGCGACCGCGTGCTGATCGCGTCGATGGCGACCGCGGCGCGCGGCCGCGAGCCGCTGCTGGCGCGCACGATCTTCGCGGGCCATCCGGCGCTCGCCGGCTGGCGCGACCTCTTCCGACTCACCGCCCCCGACGTACGCCGCGCCCATCCGCCCCGCCTCGAGGGCGGCGACGTGCTCATCCCTTCGCCCGAGGTGATCCTGGTCGGGATCAGCGAGCGCACCGACCTGTGGGGCGCCGAGGCCCTGGCGCGCTACCTGCGGCGCCAGGAGACGAGCTTCCGCCACCTCATCGTCGTCGAGCTGCCGCGCAAGCGTTCCTACATGCACCTCGACACCGTCTTCACCTTCATCGACCACGGCCTGTGCCTCGCCTACCTGCCGGCGATCGCGTCCGGCGGCTCCGAGGCCGGCCACGTCAACGCCATCGACCTGGCGGCGCCGCGCCTGACCTACACCGTCTGCGACAGCCTGCCCCAGGCCCTCGCCGACGTCGGGATCGAGGTCGAGCTGGTGCCCTGCGGCGGCTCGCGCCGCCTCATCGACCAGCAGCGCGAGCAGTGGACCGACGGCGCCAACGCCTTCGCCGTCGCCCCCGGTGTGATCGTGCTCTACCAGCGCAACCGCGCCACCGTGGAGGAGCTGGCCGGCCGCGGCTTCCGGGTGCTCGCCGAGGAGGACGTGATCGCCGGCCGCGTCGAGCTGCTGGGCCACGGCCGGACGGTCGTCACCCTCGGCGGCCACGAGCTCTCGCGCGCCCGCGGCGGCCCGCGCTGCATGACCATGCCGCTCGAGCGCGATCCCGTGGACGCCTGAGCGCCTTCCCCGGGCGGCGAACCTGCTATGATGCGAGTCCCTCGATTGAGGGCCCTCCGGCGATGCTGAAGCTCCGATTCCACCTCGACGACGAGGAGCGCGTGGTCCCGCTGACCGGCCCCGAGCTGCGGCTCGGCCGCAGCGGCGACAACGAGATCGTGCTGCCCGATTACTCGGTCTCCCGCCGCCACGCGGCGATCCGCGCCGACGGCGAGGAGTGGTACGTCTACGACCTCAAGTCGACCAACGGCGTGCAGGTCAACCACGCCGACGTCGACCGCGCCCAGTTGCGGGCCGGCGACCTGCTCAAGATCGGCGTCTTCGAGATGCGGGTGGAGGGCCAGGGCGAGGTGGCGACCCAGCGCCTCGATCCCGCTCTCGCGGTGGCTCCTGGGGCGGTCACCGACGTGCGCCCGCCGCCGCTGCCCCGCGACGAATCGGTGATCTCGAACGCCACCATCGTGCGCTCGCTCAAGGAGTTCACCGCCGACTACGGCCTCGACGAAGGCCGCGATTCGACCGACGTGCGCGAGGACAAACGGCGCGCCCTCGACGAGGCCTACGGCACCCGGATCTTCGGCTATCTGACGCGGCTGGCGCAGACGCTGATCAAGACCGATTCGATCGACGTGGTAATGGAGCGGGTGATGGACATCGCCTTCGACGCCCTGCCGGTGGACCGCGGCTTCATGCTGCTGCGCGACGAGAAGAGCGGCGAGCTGATCTGCGAGCTCGTGCGCGTGAACGACCGGGTGGAGCGGCGGCCCCGCGGCGAGGTGCCGATCTCAAAGACGATGCTCGAATCGGTGATGAACGAGCGGGTGGCGCTGCTCACCTTCGACGCCCTCGCCGACCAGCGCCTGGCCGGCACCGAGTCGGTGCGCATCCACCAGATCCGGGCGGCGATGTGCGCGCCCCTGTGGTCGGGCGAGAAGATCATCGGCGTGATGCAGGTCGACACCCCGCACCACGCCGGCAGCTTCACCGAGCCCGACGTGGACCTGTTGACGACCCTGGCCAATTTCTGCGCCGTGGCCATCGAGCGCATCCAGAACGCCCGCAAGGTCGACTTCGAGCGCCAGTTGCGCAGCCGCCTCGAGCGCTACCACTCGCCGGGGGTGATCGAGGAGGTGATGCAGGAGGAGCCCGGGGTGCGCCGCCTCAAGAAAGCCGAGGCCTCGGTGCTCTTCGCCGACATCGTGGGCTTCACCGCCTACTCGGAGGAGGCGCCGCCGGAGGAGGTGGCCGAGCTCATGGAGAGCTACTTCACCCACGCCGTGGAGGCGATCTTCTCCGCCGGCGGCACCCTCGACAAGTTCATCGGCGACTGCGTGATGGCCTTCTTCGGGGCGCCGATGGCCCAGAGCGACCACGCCGAGCGCGCGGTGTCCGCGGCGCTGCGCATCGAAGAGGCCGTCGACGACTGGAACGCCGAGCGCAAGGCCCACGGGCTGGCGCCGATCAGCCACCGCATCGCCATCAACAGCGGCCCGGTGGTGGTGGGCGACATCGGCAGCAACCGGCGGGTCGATTACACGGTGCTCGGCAACACGGTCAACGTCGCCGCCCGCCTCGAGGAATCGGTGGCCCGGCCCGGCGACATCGTGATCGGCGAGAACACCTACAAGCTGCTCAAGGACAAGTACCCGACCGAGTCCCTGGGCGAGGCGCAGCTCAAGGGGCTGTCGCGGAGGATCCACGCCTACCGGGTCCTGGGGGCCGGAGCTTGACGGGTTTCACCCTCGTCACCGGCAACCGCGACAAGCTCGCCGAGACCGCGCGCGTGCTCGGCTTTACCCCCGACGCCTGCGAGCTCGACCTGCCGGAGATCCAGTCGCTCGACCTGCTCGCGGTGCTGGGCGCCAAGGGCGGCGAGGCCTGGCGCCGGTTGCGGCGTCCGGTGGTGGTCGAAGAGACCGGGCTCGAGCTCGCGGCCTTCAACGGCTTCCCCGGTCCCCTGGTGAAGTGGATGCTGGAAGCGGTGGGCGCCGCCGGCATCGCCCGCGCCGCCCACGCCCTCGGCGACCCGCGCGCCACGGCGCGCTGCGCCCTGCTCTACCGCGACGGCGACACCGTCCTCGTCGCCGAGGGCACGACCGGAGGGCGCCTCCTCGCGGCGCCGCGCGGCACCGGCGGGTTCGGCTGGGACCCGGTCTTCGTGCCGCGGGAGCGGCGGCGGACCTACGCCGAGCTGCCGCCCGCGGTCAAGGACGAGATCGGCCACCGCGGCCGCGCCTGGCGGCGGCTGCGGCAGGCGCTCGAGGAAGCGGGCGTGTGGCAGCGAAACCACGGTCCCTCCGCGGCGTAGTACTCCCAGGGTGTTACCCTGGGCTGTGGTCTTCGAACCCCTCCGGGGTTCCCGGATTGACGCCCCGGAGGGGTCCCAGATCAAAGCCCAGGGTGGCACCCTGGGAGTTCCGGGGCTGCGCTGCAACTCCATTGCTGAGGTAAGACCATGAGTGAGAAGAGATTCCCGGGTTGCTTCAAGTTCGGCTGCTTCGGCTGTCTCGCGCTGTTCGCGCTCGCCGTCGGCCTGCTGGTGCTCATCGGCGTCGTGCAGGCCACGATGGAGGACCAGGAGCCCGATCCGGAGCAGTCCCAGGCGAGCCACCCGCTGCCGCCGCCGCCCGTGCGGCCGCCGCAGCCCGACCAGGTCGAGATGCCCGAGATCGCGCCGTTGCCCCCGGGCGTCGAGGCGCCGCCCGCGGCCGCCGCCGGCACTGTCGTCCTCGACCTCAGGATGGGCGAGTTCACGATCCGGCCCGGGCCTCCCGGCGAGCCGATCCGCATCGAGGCCGACTACGACGCCAACGTCTTCAACCTGACCGAGTCCTTCAACGAGAGCGAAGACGGCACCTGGACCTACGACGTCTCCTTCGGCGCCAGAGGGGGCTGGCTGGGCCTGTTGTTCCGCGGCGGCGGCGGCAGCAACCGCAACCAGGTGGACGTGATCATCCCGCGCGGGCATCCGGTCTCGATCGTCGGCAAGATCGGCATGGGGGAGTCGGAGATCGACCTCGGCGGCCTGTGGGTCGAGAACGTGGACCTCGAGATGAGCGCGGGCGACCACTTCCTCGAATTCCGCGAGCCGACGCCGGTGCCGATGGAGGACTTCCGGCTCGACGGCTCGATGGGGAACCTGGAGGTGCGGGGGCTGGGCGAAGCCAGCCCGCGGACGGTCACCGTCGACCACGGCATGGGCGAGCTCCTCGTCGACCTCGCGGGTCCGTGGCGGCGCGACGCCACCGTCGACGTCGGCTTCAGCATGGGCGAGTGCCGCCTGTGGCTGCCGAAGACCGCCCGGGTGGAGATCAGCCGCGCCAGCGTCGGGATGGGCGAGAAGTACGTCGACCACCACGACGAGAGCGGGCTGCCGGCGGACGCTCCGCTCTTGACCTTGAACGTCAGGGGGAGTATGGGCGAGCTGCGGGTGGAGAACTAGAGGACCGGCCGGAAACCCTCAACCGGCCCTCCGGCAGACTTCGTCTGCCGGGAAATCCCCCCTAACCCCCTTTCATTAAAGGGGGAACCTGACTGAGGGACTCTGAGCCCCCCTTTAAGAAAGGGGGGTTGGGGGGATTTCTCGAGGCGCCGGTCGAGGTGAAGACGTGACGGGCGCGAATCTGGTATCCTCGGGGGCGATCGGGACACTGAGCTCGTCCGTTCAGGTCTCGTGCCGCGCCAACGCGAAACGAGGGGGAGAGCCGATGGACCTCAACTTGGTGGGAGTCGTCGGGGCCGGCGTCATGGGCGCCGGCGTCGCCCAGAACCTGGCCCAGACCGGTCACCAGGTGATCCTGGTCGACCTCGGCGACGAGCAGCTCGAGAGGGCGCGGGCCGACATCCGGCAGTCGATCCGCGTTCAGGGCCTCTTCAAGAAGAGCGAAAGGACCGAGAGCGCCGGCGAGGCCCTCGGCCGGATCCGCTTCACCACCGACTACGGCGACCTCGCCGATGTCGACTTCGTGGTCGAGAACGTGGTGGAGAAGTGGGAGGTCAAGGCCCGGGTCTACCCGCAGCTCGACGCGATCTGCCCCCGGCGCGCCGTGTTCGCGGCCAACACCTCGTGCACCTCGATCACCCGTCTGGGCTCGCTCACCGGCCGGCCGAGCCAGGTCGTGGGCATGCACTTCATGAACCCCGTGCCCTTGAAGCCGATGGTGGAGGTCATCCGCGGCTTCCACACCTCCGAGGAGACCCTGGCGACGGCGAAGCAGTTCCTCGCCGGCATGGGCAAGGACTGCATCGTGGTCCGGGACATGCCGGGCTTCGTGTCGAACCGGGTCCTGATGCTGACCATCAACGAGGCGATCTTCGTGGTCCAGGACCAGGTCGCTCCGGCCGAGGACGTCGACCGCCTGTTCAAGACCTGCTTCGGCCACAAGATGGGACCGCTGGAGACCGGCGACCTGATCGGCCTCGACACGATCCTCGACTCGCTCGTGGTGCTCTACGAGAGCTACAACGACGACAAGTACCGCCCCTGTCCGCTGCTCAAGAAGATGGTGTACGCGGGCCTCCTGGGCCGCAAGAGCGGGCGCGGTTTCTACGACTACGAACCTCCGGCTTGAAACCGGCGAGGACCGACGGCATGGACGAGAATCGCAAGGCCAAGATCAAGGACTTCCTCTCGCGCTACTTCCGCAATCACGAGCTCCGGGACGAAGAGGACATCTTCGCGCTCGGCTTCGTCAATTCGTTGCTGGCGATGCAGCTCGTGAATTTCGTCGAGAAGGAGTTCCGGATCACCATCGACGACGACGACCTCGATCTCGACAACTTCCGCAGCATCGCCAAGATCGACGGACTGATCGAGAGGAAGACCGCCAGTGCCGCCGTCTGACGCCGCGCCTGCGGCGGCGAAGCCGCGCGCCGTCAAAGTCCTGGTCTGGGACCTCGACGAGACCCTGTGGGCCGGCACTCTGATCGAAGGCGACGAAGTGCGCCCGCGACCCGCGGCGGTCGAGACCCTGACGGCCTTGGACGAGCGCGGCATCCTGCACTCGATCGCCAGCAAGAACGACCCCGACATGGCGCTGGCCAAGCTCCGGGAGCTGGGCCTCGACACGTACTTCCTCTACCCCCAGATCGGCTGGTCCGCCAAGTCCTCGGGCATCAGGAAGATCGCCGAGTCGATCAACATCGGGCTCGACGCCGTCGCCTTCGTCGACGACCAGCCCTTCGAGCGTGACGAGGTCGCTCACGCGCTGCCCGAGGTGCTGACCTACGACGCCGGCGAGCTCGCCAACCTGCTCGAGCGCCCGGAGCTCATGCCGCGCTTCGTCACCGACGAATCGGCCATTCGCCGCGCGATGTACCAGGCCGACGTTGCGCGCAACCAGGCCCAGGACGAGTTCCAGGGCCCCGACGAGGAGTTCCTCGCCACCCTCGGCATGGTCTTCACCCTCGGCCCGGCGCGGGAGGAGGACCTGAAACGGGCCGAGGAGCTCACGGTGCGCACCAACCAGCTCAACTCGACCGGCGTGACCTATTCCTACGAGGAGCTCGAAGCCTTCCTCAGGGCGGACGACCACCTCCTCCTGGTGGCGAGCCTCGACGACAGGTACGGCACCTACGGCAAGATCGGGCTCGCCCTGGTCGAGCTCGGCGCCGAGGTGTGGACTGTGCGGCTGGTGCTGATGTCGTGCCGGGTGATGTCGCGCGGCGTCGGCACCATCCTCCTGAGCCACGTCATGTCGATGGCGCGCGAGGCCGGCGCGCGGTTGCGGGCGGCCTTCCGCGACACCGGACGCAACCGGCTGATGAAAGTCACCTACCGCTTCGCCGGCTTCAAGGAGGTCGAGCGTCACGGCGACGTGGTGGTGCTCGAGAACGACCTCCGGAACATCCAGCCGTTCCCCGATTACGTCGACGTGCGGATCCCCGGCTGAGCCGCCCCCCCCAGGCGCAATTACCGGCGGCGGCTCGGGTCAGTACCCATTCTCTGATACAGGACCCTGCCCCGCTCAACGCATCGCCGCCGAGGCCGGGCCGCGTATACTGGAGCGCCGATGCGCGCCCTCTTCCAGCTCCTCTTCGGCCTCACCCGGCCCGTCGACCGCCGCACCTACGCCTTCGTCGGGCTGACCCTCATGGCCGTGAAGGTCAGCGTCGACCTGATGGTGCTCTACCTGGCGACGGGCCGGCCGTGGACGCCCTGGGAATACCTGAGCCTGGAGCGACTCACGGACGACGTGCCGATGTGGGCGATCCGCGCCCTCATGGCGTGGGCACTGCCGTTCGCCTGGATCGGTCTGGCGATGTCGGTGCGGCGGGCCGCCGACGCCGGGCTCTCGCCGTGGGTCGGGCTCTTCTTCTGCCTGCCGCTGGTCAACCTGCTGGTCATGGTCGCCCTGTGCCTGCCGCCGACGGCGCCGCCGCCATTGTACGAGCATCCCGCGGCGCCGGCGCGGCGCGCCGCCGGGCTGCGCGCGCTCGGCGCCGCCCTCCTCCTGATGATCGTCATGGTTCTCGTCGGGATCTTCGGCCTCGCCAACCTCGGCATCGTGCTCTTCGCCGGCACGCCGTTCGCCATGGGCGTGGTGACGGGCTTCGGCTACAACGCCAGCGAGACACGGACGCTCGGGTCGACCCTCGGTCTCGCCATGGCGTCGGTGGCCATCGGCGGGGCGTCGCTCCTGCTCTTCGCGGTCGAGGGGGCCCTCTGCCTGGTCATGGCCATGCCGTTGGCGTTGCCGCTCGCCGTCCTCGGCGCCCTGATCGGCCGCTTCGTCGCCGTCGGGCCGCGCGCCGAGCCCTCGCCCGTCGTCCTGCTGCTGATCGTTCTTCCTCTCGCCGCCTGGGCCGAGCCTCAATTCCGGAACGAACGCGAGCACAGCGTCACCACCCGGATCGAGGTCGCGGCGCCGCCGGCCGCCGTGTGGACGCATCTCGTGGCGTTCGAGACCCTGGCGCCGCCCGAAGAGCTGTGGTTCCGCCTCGGCATCGCCCACCCGACGCGGGCGCGAATCCTCGGCCGCGGCGTCGGCGCGGTGCGCTACTGCGAGTTCTCGACCGGCGCCTTCGTCGAGCCCATCACGGTGTGGGACGAGCCCCGCCGCCTCGCCTTCGACGTCGCCAGCCAGCCGGAGCCCCTGAGGGAGCTCAGCCCTTACCCCTACGTGCGCATCAACCACCTCGAGGGCTCGATCCGCGTCCACCGGGGCGAGTTCCGCCTGAGCCCGAGCGCGGGCGGGGGGACGGTCCTGGAGGGGACGACGTGGTACGACCTCTCGCTCTTCCCCGAGGCGTACTGGACCCTGTGGTCGGACGCGATGATCCACGCGATCCATCTCCGCGTGCTGCGGCACATCCGGTCCGAGGTCGAGGGGGCCGCGGGTCACGGCCCGGCCGCTCCATGAGATAGAATCGGCTCCTTGCTCCTGCTTCGCCGTGCCGGGAGCCGGGACGCGCGGGGCGGTCCGGGCTCGGGGCGCCGCCGACGATCTCCTCGGCCCGGGCGCGGATCAGTGAGCGTCGCCCACGTCCTCGGGACAGGCTCGCGGTGCCGGCGACAGGCGTGTGGTAGTTTCGCGGCCATCGACCCCGGAAGCCTGCCTCGATGAGCTCAGCCCCCAAGACGGATGCCCCAACCCCTCACGACCTGCTCGACCTCAGCGGCGGCGGATCCCCGGCGAGCCCCCGCGGCCCGGAACGGGTCCGCCTGCGGCCACGGATCCTGACCATCCACCGCCGCAATCCCCACCGGGTCGGCCTGCGCGTCCTGCGGCGGCTGCGCTGGACCGAGGCCGACAGCCTGGCGCAGGATCAGAAAATCCTCGCCGCCTACTCCGTCGCGTATTGGTCCGAGGAGCTCTTCAACAACCGAGCCCTCTTTTCCGATCACTACCTGAACCGCAGCTTTCCCGAAAAGTCCCCATGGGGCGAGGTCCCAAGCCCGCGATGCGCGAGCTGGCCCGGATCTTTCACGACGCCGAGAGCCGCTTCGCCGCCGGCAAGCTCGCCGAAGCGCGCGCCGGCCTCTTCGGCCCCGCCTTGCGCGCCCTCGGGTTTTGTTTCTCCGCCGGCGGCGGCGAATCGCCGCCTCCTCCCACCAAGCCGGACGACGACGGACTTCGTCTCTACGCTCCGGACGGGACCCCGGTCGCGACGTTCTTGGATTGTCCCTGGGAACGCTACCTGGACGGCAAGGACGACCAGGACGCCGAGCGGCCGGACGACAATCCGGGGATCCGAGTCGTTCGAGCACTCGAAAGCCCCGCGGCGAGGAGACGGTCGACTGGGTCGTCCTCACCAACGGCCGACTCGACTCTGGCGCCTCTACGCACGACGCGCCCATTCGTGGCCCGTGTCAGAGGTGCTCTCCGAGGGCCTGGATCCCGGGAATGCCATGCTGGCTGCGGGCTCTGGCTGGACGGTGAAATGCAGCCGCAGCTCGGTGCCGGGAAAACAGGTTCTCGTCTGATTGAGCTGCTCACAGAGGGTAGTGAGGGCGCGGGTCCGATGTGGAGAGCTGAGGGGCTGGAGAGCTACGCGCAGCTCCGTCTCGGTGAGCTCGAGGTCGCCTGAGCTGGCCATGACGGCCTGGACGAGTGTGCGTCCCTCGTCCTCGTCCCGCCGGTAGTGCGGCGCGAGCAGGCGCAGGAGATCGCTCTCCGCTTGGTAAGCGACCATCTTGAGCAGATCGTGGAGGTGCTTTCGTTCGACCTCGAGCTTGATCACTTCTCCTTGTACGACCTCCTGGACAGGGACACGGGCCGGCACACGAGCGCGCCTGCTCTCCAGGGTTGCCACGCGCTTCATGGCGTCACGGAGGCGTTGAGCGAGCTGAGAGTTGGCGATCTTGAAGCCGCGCATCGTCCGGCGCCGCTGCTCGGGGTTCTCCAAGGCTTCAAGCCCGTACTCGGCCTCGAGCTGGGCAAGGTGAGCCCGCGCTCGGTGGAGCTCGGCATCGAGTTCCTTGCGTTTCGGATTTGGAACACTGCGTTCGGGATCGGCGGCCTCGGTCCCATAATCCACCAGGGCGTCGAGGGCATACTCCTTGCGCATGTACTTGAAGAAGTTCTCCTGACGCCATCTCTCGAACATCCGGTAGGCCACCTCGATGGCTGGCAGGTCTCGCCGCGAGGTGAGAATGGGGGTCTGACGTCCGCTGGTCCTGAGGCGGGTGACCTGGCGCAGCGGCAGCTTGCGCTTGAGCAGCAGCACATTCTGGTCGGCGAGAATGTATTTGACCTTTCGCCCGTCGAAGCTCGCTTCGTGGAGGGAAAAACGGCTCTTGCTTACCTTGCGAGAGCGCCCTTTGCGGTAGGTGATGATGTCGACGCCGTCCTCGATGAGCTTCTTGAAGAGCTCTGGGCTCCAGCCGCCACGGTCAAAAACGACGGTCAACCGTCGGCCGTCTTTGATCATGGGCTTGACCTCCTCGAGCACCTTCGGCAGCATTTCGACGAGCCCTTCGTTGGCTTCGGTGGTGACAACGAAAAAGGGATCCCCTTCGGCGTCGTTGACCCAGGAGTCGCGCCCGGCGCGGCGCGACAAGTCTGCTGAAGCGTGAAGAAGTCTTGAACAAAAAAAGCGACAACTATCTTGACACCTACCGGCGCAAACCTCAGCGGAGAAGTTCCGGTGTTGGTCAGCGGAGTGGCCGGCGCATCGCTCCTCCATTCGTGGTGGCTGAAGGGGGCGGACCTCAGCCGTGCGATCCTCGACGAGGCGGACCTCAGTCAGGCGAACCTCAACAAGGCAAACCTCTTCGGGGCGAGCCTCGACAAGGTCAACTTACGCCAAGCGAGTCTTTGGGAGGCGGACCTTCGCGAGGCGCGTCTAATCGAGACGACCCTAAGCGGGACAGACGTAGGTGCCGCGAATCTCAAGGACGCCTTCATTGGCGGGACGGACCTCAGCATGGTTATCAATCTTACGCAATGGCAAATCAACGCCGCTGAAGGTGATGCTGAGACAAAGCTTCCAGGCCGTTTCCCCGGCCTGCCGGAGTCTCCGAGTTCCTTTCCGGAGAGCTCCACGGAACCGGCCGGCGGGCCACCTTTTCCCTCCGCGCATCCGTGCCACAGCGCGGAGGATGCGCGGGGGAGCCTGCAATCCCAACCAGGAGGCTCCTAACCTCATCCGCGGGCTGGGGCCGTTCGCATCCTTTCTCCTGATGGCCGCTCCCCGCTACCGGCGGGGAGACGAGCTTGCCCGCAAGGACCTCTCCCTCCAGGCCGAGGTCCTCTTCCACGAGCTGAGGGCGCTCAAGACCGAGGCTCGACCATCCCGCAGTACAGCGCGACGAGAGCGGCAACATCGTCCTCCTGAACGGCAAGCCGAGCCCTTCGGCACGCTCACCGACCGCGATGCGGCTTGACACATGTATCCCGTGAGCTACACTGTGCGCATGCGCGCGCGGATGACCGCGGTCTATCTGGACTGGATCAACACCCTCAAAGACCGCGCGGCTCGCGCTGGCATCCAGGTCCGGGTCGATCGGCTCGTCCATGGCAATCCGGGGCAGCAGGAGTAAGTCGAAATGCCCAAGGCCTCTGGTAAAGCATCTCCGAAGACCAAGACGGTGCCCTATGACGTGGCGGAACAACTACGCACTCCTGAAGAGATGGCCGCCTACCTCGACGCCTGGCTGGCCGAAGCGCCCGATGATGCCGCGGGCGTTGCCCGCGCACTGGGAGACATCGCGCGGGCCAAAGGCATGACCCAGGTCGCCCGGGATGCCGGCCTCAGCAGGGAGAGTCTGTACAAGGCTCTCAGCGAGAACGGCAACCCGAGCTTTGCCACGATCCTCAGAGTGGCACGTGCTCTCGGTCTGCGGCTACACGCGGAAGCGGCTTGAGGAGCTCCTTCAACGTCGGCAGCGGCGCCCGGAATCGAGGGAGGAGTCTCGTGTCGACGGTCACGGCGCTCAGGGCCGGAGCAGAAAGACGAACTGGTTGGCGAAGCATAGGGGCGCGAGGTGCCGCGCGCGTTGGGCGGCCGCAACGAAGCCCGATCCCCCGCGGCTGAGCAGGCGACGACGACGCCAGCGCGGCCACTCGTCGCGGTGGACTCGGTCGATCGTGAAGCGGCTCCCGAGGAAGACCTCTCGCCAATGTTCGAGGGTGGCGGCGCGCTCGTGGCTGTCCGGGTCGTGGACGCCGAGACGCGACTCGAGCTGCCACTTCAGGGTCCGCGAGTTGGGCACCATGACGCACAGCCGGCCGTCCGGCTTGAGCACCCGCCGCAGCTCGGCGAGGGCGCGGCCACCGTCGGGGAAGTGCTCGAAGGTGCCGATGCAGGTGACGCGGTCGAAGACGCGGTCGGCGAAGCCGAGGGCCTCGGCGTTGCCGGCGCAGACGCGGGCCCGCGGCGCGAGCCGCCGCGCCAGGGCGAGGGCGGTCGCCGAAACGTCGACGCCCCAGGCGTCGGCGCCGCGCTCGACGGCCTGGCCGAGGAGCAGCCCCGGCCCGCAGCCGACGTCGAGGAGCCGGTGGCCGGGTCCGACGTCCAGGTAGCCCATGAAGATCGAGTAGAACTCCGGCGGACGCAGGTAGGCGAGGCCCTGGTCGCGATAGGTGCGGTCGAACCAGGCGCGGATGGCCTGGCGAGAAGGTGGCGCGGCGGTGGTCACGGAGGCTCGCTGGTCGGTCGGCGCGAGAGTATAGTAGACCGCCCGTAAAATGCTGATCCAGGCCTTCCTCCCCGACATCCACCGGCGTCCCACCGGCGGGAATCTGTTCAACCGCCGCGTGCTGGCGTATCTGGACGGCGTCGCTCGCGTCGAGCGCCGGGTGGTCGCGGACGGCGAGCCGCTCCCGGAGCCGCGCGGGGAGGTCGCGCTGATCGACAGCCTGCTGCTGGCCGCGGCCGCGGGCGCCCCCGGCGGTGGCGCCGGGACGCGCCTGCTGGTGGCCCACTACCTGAGCCTGTTCGAGCCGGGGCTCCGGGACTCCGATCAGGCGCGGCGCGAACGGCGTCTGCTGGCGCGGCTCGACGGCGTGATCACCACCAGCCGGTACTGCCGCGACGCGCTCGTCGCCGAGGGGCTCTCGCCCCGGCGGGTGGGCGCGGTCACGCCCGGCCTGCCCGCGAGCTTCTTCGCCGACGTCGCGGCCCGTCCTCCGGGGACGCCGCGGCTGCTCACCGTCGCCACGGTGCTCGAAGGCAAGGGGCTGCGCTCGCTGCTGGGGGTGCTCGAGACCCTTGCCGAGCTCGACTGGACCTGGGAGCTGGCCGGCGACCCGGACCTCGACCCGGGCTTCAGCGCCCGCTTCCGGCGGCGTCTGGCCGCCTCCCCGGTCGCCGGGCGCGTGCGCTTGCTCGGCGCCGTCGATCCCGAGCGGATGGCCGAGTTCTACGACCGCGCGACGATCTTCGTCCTGCCGTCGCGCTTCGAGACCTGCAGCATCGCGACCATGGAAGCGATGGCCCGCGGCCTGCCGGTCGTCGCCTATCGGGTCGGCGGGATCCCGGAGCGCGTGCCCGCGGCGACGGCGGAGCTGCTGGCGCCGCCGGGCGACGGCGAGCGGCTGGGAGCGGTCCTGCGCCGTCTGCTCACGGACCGCGACGAGGCCGCGGCCCTGGGGATCGAGAACCGGCGGGCCAGCCGCGCGTTCCCGACCTGGGAGGCGTGCGGGGCGGCGGTGTGGGAGCTGGTGCGAAAGCTCCGAGGCGACGCGGGATGACCGGACGACGCCGCGCCCGCCCCGCTCGCGGTCACGACGACGTGGCCGCCTTCTTCGACGCCTGCGCCGCCGGCTATGCCGAGCAGCACGGCGACGCCGGGGAGCTGCTGCGCTACCGGCTCTCCCTGCTGCGCTCCGCGGCGCGGCTTTTGGCCGGCGACACGGTGCTCGAGATCGGCTGCGGCAACGGCCTGCACCTCCTGGCCCTGGCGGGGGAGTACGGCCGCGGCGTCGGCGTCGACCTGTCGCCGGCCATGGTCGAGGCGGCGCGGGCACGGCTGGCGGGCAGCCCCTGGCGCGACAAGGTCTCCTTCGCGGTCGACGCGGCGGAGACCCTGGCGTCGGTCGGCGACGGCGCGGTCGACGTGGTCCTCTGCGTGGGATCGCTCGAGCACATGCTCGACCGCGCCGCCGTCTTCCGCGGCGCCTTTCGAGTGCTCCGGCCCGGCGGCCGGCTGGCCTTCCTGACCCTCAACGGCGGCTCGCTGTGGTACCGCTGGGCGGCGGCGGCGCTCGGCGTCGAGACCCGGCAGCTCGCGACCGACCGCTACCTGTCGCGCCGGGAGCTCGAAGCCCTGGCCCGGGCGGCCGGCTTCGACGACGTCGGGATCGGCTACTGGACCTTCGTCCAGCGCGGCGACATGCCGGCGCCGCTCGCCTGGCTCTTCGAGAAGCTCGACGGCCTGGGCCGGCGACTCGGGATCGGGCTGCTCCGCGGCGGCCTGCGCCTCGGCGCGGTCAAGCCCGGAGCTGAGACCGGCCCGAGCCGGTCTCAGCTCGAAGGGTGGGATCGAAGACCTACTTCCTGGGACCGCAGTTGCCGCCGTCCACGTTGGGACAGCACTTGAGCGCGTCCCCTGAAGGACGGGCGCAATCGTCGGGGCCGCCGTCCTCCTGCGTCGTACCGAGCTTCCAGGGCTGCCTGGGATCGCAGACGGTCTCGACGTTCCACATCATGCCCCGGTCCTCGTGGCCGAGGAAATGGCAGTGGATCACGTAGCCCCCGGTGTAGTCTTCGAAGTGCTGGCGCAGCAACACGCTGTCGCTCTTGGTCACGCAGTCGCACTCCGAGAGCAGGTTCTGGATGGTGGTGCGCCACTGGCCGTTCCAGGTCGAATTGTCGGCGGCGCAGGCGCGCGGGCACTTCTCCTGCGCGTCGCGATCGCTCCAGATCGGGCCTGCCGGCCGGCTGGTGACCGTTTGGCAGGCACAGGTCTTCGCCGTCCATTGGCCGGTCCAGGTCGCATGACTCTCTCCGTCGCAGACCGCCGGGCATTTCGTCTTGGCGTCGGCCTCGCTCGAGATCGGTTGCTGGTCTTCGGGCACGCCGACGTCGCTGACCAGGTTGACCACGGGAAGGGCGATCGTATCCTGCCAGACGTACGGCGGCTCGAAGGTGCGGTCGGCGTTGCGGACCACCTGGAACGGGTTGACGTGGATGTGGAAGGGATGGGGCAGCAACGCGTCGTCGCCGCCCGGCGTGTATTTCAAGTTGGAGACCAGCCAGTCCTCGGTCGTCGACCGGGCCATGGCGGCGCCGGCGCAGCCGTCCTGGTACTGGGTCTTGTTGATGAAGAAGCTGGGAGGCTCGCCGGTATCGGAATCGCCCATCATGCTGAAGTCCACCTTGCGGGTCGCCGTTCTCGGTTGGGCAAGGTCCTCGAGGTAGGACGGCGTCCTGGGCCAGCAGTGCTCCGGCGGCCGGGGTCCGGCGCAGGCGCGATCCGTCGCCTGGGTGACGGGGAAATCCATCGACTTCGGCGAGCCCGCGACCTCGATCGTGAACAGCAGCGGATTGCCGTTGGTCGCGTCGACCGGCGGCTTGTTCACGCTCACGCTCCGGCCGCCCTCGAGCCGGAAGATCGGCGGCGCCATGTCCGGCACCCGGTCCTCGACCGTTTGCAGGGTCCGCTGAAGCTGACGGAGCTTCTCCGCGACGTCCTCCACGAAGACGCTGTGCTCGACAACGTAGGTGCCCACCACGTCCGGGGCCTTGATCAGGAAGTCGGAGCGAGTGCCCGGCGGCAGGTCGAAGTTGCTGTACGAGCCCTCCGAGTCGCGGTACGGTTGGCGATCGTAGTTCTGCCAGGCGAACTGGACGCCGTCCTGCGCGATCTGGCGCACTCCCTTGATCCGCGAGTCGAAGCCGATCTCGAGCGCCGCGGCGGCCCTCACCGTGGCGCCGATGAAGCGAAATCGTTGGATCTCGCCCGGCCGCATCGAGATCTTCGGGGTCGCGAGTCCGTTGACCAACACCTGCGGCGGGTTGTCCTGGATGCCTTTGTCGAAGTACTCGAGCTCGGCCTGGACCTGCTGGATCACCAGGAGCCTGTCCACGAGCTGTCCCTTGTAGAGCTTGTCGAGCCAGTCGTCGAAGGGACCGGTGATGATCAGCGCGCCGGACATCCCGTTCAAGACCTGCAGCGCCGTCGAGCCGTGCTTGTGGGGGTGATACCAGTGGGTCCCCGGCGGCTGGTTCCACGGCAGCGGGTTGATGTCGGTCTGGTACTTCCCCACTTTCGGGGTCGGGGTCTTGTCGCTGACCGGCACGTTGGTCGACCCGAAGGGCCACAGGTTCAGCAACACGTAGTCCTGAGGCGGCTGCGGCGAGACGTGGGAGCCGTGATAGTGCAGGTTGGTGACGTTGGGCCCGTGGAAGCACTCCGGGTACTCCGGCTTGTACTTGGGCCCGGCGTCGTCGCAGTGGTGCGCGGTCGAATAGTCCTGCTTGTCGAGATGGTTGTAGAGCGCCACCTTGATCCGCGTGCCCGGCGACACCGCCTTGTTGGTCCCGCTCTTGGGCTGGCTCGGATCCGTCAGAATCTCCGTTCGGGCGCGCAACGTCGGGCCGGGCAATCCCCACTTGAGGTTCGAGTCGTTCGGATTCGCGGGGTCGAACGGCTTCTTGGGATCTTTGGGACGGCCGTAGGTGCGCAGTTGCGGCTTGTCCCAGCCCCAGGCCTTGACGCACTTTTTCGGCTCGGTCGTACACTCGGAGCTCTTCGTACACGACGTCTCGGTACCGAGACAGGTCCGAGCGTTGGCGCAGGGGGCGGCGGCGCTGCACGGCGCCGCCGTGCTCCCGGGCTCCGTACACCGGGTGTAGGTTCCCTTGCAGAGGTTGGTGCTCCAAACCGGGACGCAGATCTCCTGTTTCCTGACCACCAGGCTGGTGTCGAGCACGCCTCCCGTCGGCACCAAGTCGTCCGGCGCCGTCAGCGGCTTGCTCCACGGGGGATCCTGCGGATCACAAGTGTTTCCGGGTTGCTGCCCATGGAGGGCGCCGACACAGGCCAGCCAGACGCCCAGCGTCAACGATCCGATCAGGCGGTTTCTCAACGTGACCTCCTTCTCTGATGAGAGCAGCCCATGGCTCGGGATACAAGCCGACCGCGAGTGCGTGGAGACGTCCCGCACCGCCTGAAAGGGCCGCTCGGTATGTCGCCAGCCTACAGGCGAATCGTCTAGACTGTCAAGGACGAGACGTGTCAGGGACGATACACTGCACGGAACGACGCGCGCGGCCGCTCCGGCCGTAGCGCACACAGGGGTGCCTTCTGTATGACGATGAGGGTCCGTCGATCGACCGTCTGGAGAGTGGTGACCGCCCGGCTGCCGAGGCCGGCCGGAGAGTACCGGCTGAGCCTCTTCCACAACGACCGCGACGACAAGGAGCACCTGGCCCTGGTCCGGGGCGAGGTGGAAGGCGCCCGCGACGTCCTGGTCCGGATCCACTCCGAGTGCTTCACCGGCGACGTGCTGGGATCGGAGAGGTGCGACTGCGGCGATCAGCTCAGCGCCGCTCTCGGGATGATCGACCAGGAGGGCCGCGGGGCCCTGCTCTATCTGCGCCAGGAGGGGCGGGGGATCGGCCTGCTCGAAAAGCTGAAGGCGTACAACCTCCAGGACCTTGGCTACGACACGGTCGACGCCAACCGCCTCCTCGGCCACGCCCCGGACGAACGGGACTACGCCCTCGCGGCGCGGATCATCGAAGAGCTGGGGATCCGCTCGGTCCGGCTGCTGACCAACAACCCGGCCAAGATCTCCGGCCTGGTGGAGCACGGGGTCGAGGTCCGCGGCCGGGTCCCGATCGGCGCCGTGGTGAAGAAGGAGAACGCGCTCTACCTGCGCACCAAGGTCGAGCGCCTGCGGCACCGGCTGGACCTGGAGGAGCTGCTGCCCTCGCCCGACGGCGGCCCGGCCGATCCGCCGGCGCACCAGCCGTCAGCCGCCGCCGACGTCGCCGGCAACGGGAGCGGGTGGATCCACGAGTGGCTCGCCGACGTCGAGCGTCCGCCGAGGGCCGGAAAGCGCCCTTTCGTGACCCTGACCTACGCCCAGAGCGTCGACGGCTGCATCGCCGCCCAGGTCGATCAGCCGCTGGCCATCAGCGGTCCGCAGTCGCGCGGCCTCACCCACGAGCTGCGGGCCGCCCACGACGCGATCCTGGTCGGCATCGGCACGGTCCTGGCCGACGATCCCCGCCTCACCGTCCGCCTGGTCGACGCCCGGAATCCGCGGCCGGTGGTGCTCGACAGCCGGCTGCGCTTCCCCCTGGACGCGCGCCTGCTCGCCGGCTCGGAGCCCTGGATCGTCACCTCCGAGGACGCCGATCCGCGGCGGCAGGCGGCCCTGGAGGCGGCCGGCGCCGGCGTGCTGCGGCTTCCTCTCAGCGCTCCCGGGCGCATCAGCCTCGAGCACCTGCTCAGCGAGCTTGCCGGGCGGGGCGTCTACAGCCTGATGGTCGAAGGCGGCGCCGCCGTCATCTCCAGCTTCCTCGCCTCGCGCCTGGTCGACCACCTGGTGGTCACGGTGGCGCCCATCCTGGTCGGCGGTCTCCCCGCCGTCGCCCGCCTGGACAACGGCAGCCGCGCCCTCCTGCCGCGCCTGCGCGCTCCGCGCTACCGTCAAATGGGGGACGACATGGTCATCTGGGGCGCGCCGGAGTGGTCGTGACGTCCGGCGTCCCGCCGTCATGAGCCGCCTCGCCGTCGTCTTCGAGGCGCCGCGGCGAGTCGCCGTGGTGGAAGAGCCGGCCCCGAGTGCCGCCGCCGGCGAAGTGCTGGTGAGCGCCTCGGTGTCGGCGATCAGCGCCGGGACCGAGCTGCTGATCTACCGCGGCGAGGCGCCGCCGGACTTGGCGGCGGACGCGACCTTGCCGGCGCTGGCCGGGACCCTCCGGTTCCCCCTGCGCTACGGCTACGCCGTCGTCGGCGAGGTGGTCGCCGCGGGAGCCGGCGTCGACTCCGCCTGGCGAGGCCGGCGCGTCTTCGCGTTCCAGCCGCACCACAGCCGCTTCGCCTGCCCACCCTGCGACCTGCTCCCGATTCCGGAAGGGATCGCCGACGACGACGCCGTCTTCCTGCCCAACGTGGAGACGGCGGTCAACCTTCTGCTCGACGCCCATCCCCGCATCGGCGAGCGGGCAGTGGTCTTCGGCCAGGGGATCGTGGGCCTGCTGACCACCGCGCTCCTGGCGGGCCTGCCGCTCGCCAGGCTGGTCACCGCCGACCTCCACGCCCGGCGGCGGGCGCTCTCCCTCGAGCTCGGCGCCGGCGAGAGTCTCGATCCTTCGGCGCCGGACTTCGCCGAGCGCATGACGAGCACGATATCGGGCGACGGGGCCGATCTCGCGCTCGAGCTCTCAGGCAGCCCCGCGGCCCTCGACCAGGCCGTGGCCGCGACCGGCTTCGGCGGCCGGGTGGTGATCGGCTCCTGGTACGGCCGCAAGCCCGTCTCGCTCGACCTCGGCGGCCGCTTCCACCGCAGCCGCATCCGCCTCGTCCCCAGCCAGGTCAGCAGCCTGGCGCCGGAGCTGAGCGCGCGCTGGTCGAAGACCCGGCGTCTGGAAGTGGCCTGGGAGATGCTGCGCCGGCTGCGGCCGTCGCGACTGGTCAGCCACCGCTTGCCCCTGGCCGCGGCGGCGCGCGCCTACGAGCTGCTCGACCGTCAGCAAGAGGAATCGGTGCAGGTGCTCTTCGAGCACCCATTGCCGGACCTGTAGGGAGATCCAAGTAGAATGACGGTATGTCACGCTTCTTCAACACCACCGGACCTTGCGACCCGGGCGACCACTTCATGCTGCCCACGGAGCCGCGGCTGCCCGAGGTCCGGCCGCTGATCGACAAGAAGCTCTACTTCGTGCTCCACGCGCCCCGCCAGAGCGGCAAGACGACCTGTTTCCAGGCCCTCGCCCGGAGGCTCACCGCCGAGGGCAAGTACGTGGCGATCCATGCGAGCTGCGAACGCGGCCAGGTCGCCGGATCCGACTTCGACCGCGGTGTGCAGGCGGTTCTCCAGGTGATCGTCGAGGAGTCCGAGCTGCTCCCCGAGGAGCTCCGGCCCGAGCCGATCGAGAGCTTCCTCAAGATCGGCGGAGAGGGCCGTCTCGGCGCTTACCTCAAGCGCTGGTGTCAACGGGCGAGGCGGCCGGTCGTTCTCTTCCTCGACGAGATCGACTCGCTCGTCGACGACACCTTGATCGCCGTCCTCCGCCAGTTGCGCGAAGGCTATCCGGCCCGCCCAGGTCGTTTTCCCGTTTCGGTGGCCTTGATCGGCATGCGTGACGTCCGCGACTACAGAGCTAAAGTCCGTCCGGACAGCGAGACCCTGGGGACGGCCTCGCCGTTCAACGTCAAGGCCGAATCGCTCACCCTGGCCTGCTTCACCGCCGACGAGGTCGCGGCGCTCTACCGCCAACACACCGAGGAGACCGGCCAAGTCTTCACGGACGCGGCCCTCGATCGCGCCTTCGAGCTCACCCGCGGCCAGCCCTGGCTGGCCAACGCGCTGGCGCGCCAGCTCGTCGAGAAGCTGGTCACGGACCCGGCCCGGCCGATCGAGGCCGAGCACGTCGACCAGGCCGCGGAGATCTTGATCGAACGCCGAGACACGCACCTGGATTCCCTGATCGAGCGGCTGCGCGAGGCCCGGGTCGAGCGGGTGATCTCACCGATCCTGGAAGGCGAGCTGGTGCTCGGAGACAGCCTCGACGACGACATCTCCTACGTCAAGGACCTGGGGCTGGTCGACTCCTCCACCGGCCATCTCAGGATCGCCAACCCGATCTACCACGAGGTCATCCCCCGCGCCCTCGCCGCCATGACGCAGGAGACCATCCCCTACCAGACCGAGTGGTACCTCGCCGCCGACGGCCGGCTCACCATGGACGCGCTGCTCGACGGCTTCTTCGAGCTCTGGCGCGAGCACGGCGAAGCGATGATGGCGAGCCAGCCGTACCAGGAGGTGGCCTTCCAGCTCGTCGTGATGAGCTTTCTGCAGCGAATCACCAACGGCGGAGGCTCGATCCACCGCGAGTACGCGATCGGCCGTGGACGGATGGACCTGTGCATCCACTGGCCCTGGGCGAACGGCGTGCAGCGGGAGGTGCTGGAGCTCAAGGTGTGGCGAGACCGCCAGGCCGATCCCTTGCAGCGCGGCCTCGAGCAGCTCGGACGCTACCTCGACTCCCTCGGCCTCGACCACGGGGCGTTGCTCGTCTTCGACCGCCGCCAGGCGGCCGAGCCGCTCGCCGAACGCAGCACGATCTCGGAGCTCGAGCACGACGGACGACGAATCCGTCTGCTGCGGCTCTGAAGGGCAGGTCAATCCGGCTCCTCGGCCGCTTCGCCCTCTTCAGGCTCCTCGCCCTCTTCTTCCTCGTCCGCCAACGGCTCCGCGGCCCGCAGGGCCGCCAGCTTCGCCGTCACCTCCTCCACCGCCGACGACGGCAGCAGCAGCACCGCGTCACGGCCCTCGCGGGTGGCGGCGGCGAGGCCGTCGACCGTCGCGTAGAGGGCGAGGGATTCTTCGGCGTCCTCCATGACGAGGGTGACCTCGATCGCCGGCTTCTCGAGCGCGTGGCCGCGCGCGGCGGCCTCGTCGCGGGAGACGACCTCGTCGGCGTCGGCGTCGGCGACGGCGTAGAGCAGGTCGGAGACCGCCGAGTAGTCGACGCGGTCCTCGCCCCGCAGCCAGTCGCCCTCCTCGCGCGTCACCTCGACCTCGCCGCCGGCGTCGGCGAAGCGCGCCGATTCGACGCGATAGACCTGGATCGGCGTCCAGGCGCGGGAGCGCCAGGCCTCGGGCGGACGGCGGAAGGCGTCGACGAGCCGGGTCGAGAGCTCGACGAGCTGCTCGCCGGCGCGCGCGTGGACCGTGCGCGCGGCGCCTTCCTGCGGCTCGCCCTCGACTTCCTGCGGCTCGCCGAGCGCCAGGCGGTAGGGCTCTTCCCGGCCCTCGAGCACCACCTCGAGCACGTGCGCCGGCGGCTCGAGGCCGAGCTCGACCGGCGTCCGCTCGGGGTCGTCGAGGAAGCGGGACGCGGTGAGGCCGGTGATCTCGTTGAGCAGACCGTTGACGTGCTCTTCGTCGGCGAGGTCGGTGATCGGGCTCTCGATCCAGAAAACGTCGCCGCGCTCGGCCAGCAGCACCTCGGCGCCGCCGGAGGTGAGCCGCACCCGGTCGACGTCGGCACGGGTGGCGGTGAAGAGCTTCTTGTCGCGCCAGTCGCCGGCCTCGCGGGTCAGGTCCGTCCACACCGAGCTCGCGACCTGGTAGACCTCGTCGCGTCCGGCCACCGCGATCAGCATGTCCGACGACGCCGGCAATTCGGCGCCGATCTCGAGCACCGTCTCGGCGCCGGCGGTGACCAGCGTCACCCGGGCGCGGGGCGCGTCGAGGCCGGCCTCGGCGCGGTCGACGCCCACCTCGGTGCGCTCCTTTTCGAGAGCGGTGAGGTCGCGCAGCAGGTCGTCCACGAGATTGCGGTCGGCGCGCGCCCGCCGCGGCGCCACCAGGTTCCATTCGGGCTGCGGCCTGGCGAAAAACGCGTCGTCCTCCTCGCCTTCCCCCTCCTCTTCGGCGGCCGGCGGGTCCTCCCGCTCGAGGCGCACGGTCTCCTCGTCCCACGCGATCTCGACGGCCGTCACGTCGTCCTGCTCGAGGCTCAGGACTTTCTTCTCCTGCTCGCGGCGTTCGTCGGTCGTCGGCAGGTCTCTCTCGACGAAGTAGATGAAAGCGCCGAGCACCGCGGCCAGGACCGTCAGGACGAGAAGCGTTCGCGCGTTCATGGCCGTCTACCTCCTCCGGCGCAGGAAGACCGTCACGCCGGCGGCCACGGCGAGGCCCGGCATGACGAGCAAGATGAGGAAATAAATCGTCGACAGCTCCGAGGCAGCGAGATCCAGCCGGGTCTCCTCGGGCTTGCGCGCCTCGATCGAGATCAACTGCTCGCGCTGCACCAGCCAGTTGAACGTATTCAGCAGCAGGTTCCCGTTGGCGGCCTGAACGATCTGCGAGTCCGCCGCGAAATCGAGATCGCCATAGACCACGAGCCGCGCCTCCGGCTCCCGTTCTTCATCTTCATCTTCATCTTCATCTATTCTTGCTTCTTCTGCTTCCGCGGCCCCTTCCGGCGCGGTTTCGTCGACTTCGTCCTCGCCGGAGCCGACCCTCGCCACCGCGAAGGTCACGGCGACTCCCAGCGCCAGGGCGCCTTGAACCTCGCCCTCGTCGGCCCGCAGGTTCTCGAGGTCGGCGAGATCGGTCTCGCCCCAGGCCGCGCTCGAGGTCTTGACGAGCTCGTCGACGGTGAACCTCGCGGGCGCGTCGTCGGCCTTCTTCACTGTGCGCGCGACGCGGAAGAGCACCCGGCTCTTGGTCTGGTCGAGGTCCTCGACGATGGGATGGAAACCGTAGGAATCGGTGTAGACGCTCTCGGGACCGTAGAAGAGGAGCTGGGTCTCGGGATCGATCACGACGTTGGCGCCGATCTCGACGCCGTAGCGCGCCAGCCACGCGCCGAGGCCGGCGTCGGAGACCTCGGCGCCGTCGATGATCGGATCGATCAGCGCCAGCACGCGCCCGCCGCCGTCGAGATAGCGCGAGATGGTCTCGAGCTCGGGCGCGAAGAAATTCGTCTGCGGGCCGGCGATCACCAGCAGGTCGGCGTCGGCGGGCACCTCGATCTCGCGGGCGGAGTCCCAGGCTTCGAGCTCGAAGTTGTCGCGGCCGAGGAGCCGGCGGGCCTCGCTGAGGGAGCGCGGGTCGCCGCCGCCGTCGAGCGAGCTCTCGCCGTGGCCGGTGGTGAAGAGGATCTTCGGCTTTTCCGCTTCGACCAGCTCGAGGACGGCGCTGGTGATGAGCTGCTCGCCCTTGAATCCCTTCAGGCTCGGGCTCTGGCCGAGCTGGACGCCGGAGTAGTCGTATTCCGCGAGGTCGACCTCGTCGATCACCCGGCGATCGTCGCCGGCGGCGAGCACGATCACGTTGTTGCGCTCGATATTGTAGCGATCGACCAGTTGCTGGGCCTGGAGACGGCTCTTGACCGGGTCGACGACCCGCTTGCTGAAGAAGGCGGGGCTGGCCGCCTCGTAGCGCGAGAGCAGCTCGTCGACCTGGGAGTAGAGCTCCGAGGACGGATCGGCGAAGAAGAGCACGGCGTCGATCTCGCGGTCGAGGCCTGCGAGCACCGCGAGGCTCTTGTCCGAGAGCGAATAGAGCCGACTCGAGGTCCAGTCGAAGCGCGCGTAGTGCCGGGTGGCGAGATAGTTGAACATGCCGTAGAGCAGCAGCGCCATCACCACCCCGAGGCTCAAGGTGCCGCCCTCGATCAGGACGCGTTGCGATTCGGATCTCTCAGCGGCCATGGATCACCTCCACTTCTTGTTCTCGAGGGCGCGGGCGGACAGAAAGAGGAAGAGCGCCACGGTCGTCAGGTAGTAGACGAGCCGCCGGGTGTCGACGACGCCCTTGCCGAACTCGTCCATGTGGTTGAGCAGGTTCACGTAGGAGAGGACGTTCTGCCAGGTCTCGTCTTGCGTCAGCGACTCGACGAAGACGATGGCGAAGAAGAAGATCAGCATCGCGAAGGTGACGATGGCGGCGACGATCTGGTTCTTGGTGAAGCTCGAGCCGAAGACGCCGACCGCCATGAACACGGCGCCGATGGCGAAGACGCCGAGGTAACCGGAGGCGATGGGGCCCCAGTCGACGGACGAGCCGCGCGCGACGATCGCCACGTAGACGAGCGTGGGCAGCCACAGGAAGACGAAGAAGAGGAGAGCCGCCAGGTACTTGCCGAGCACCACCTGGAGCTCGGTGACCGGCGCCGTCATCAGCGACTCGATGGTGCCGCTGCGGCGCTCTTCGGCCAGGAGCCGCATGGTGAGCACCGGGGTGACGAAGATCAGCACGATCCAGAAGAAGAAAGTGTCGCCGAAGAAGAGCTTGAGCGGCGTCGTGCTGCCGCTCGAGCGCGGATCGCTGAGGAAGCTCACGATGAGCGCGAAGACGTAGCCGTTGACCAGCAGGAAGAACGTCAGGACGACGTAGGCCAGCGGGGAGTAGAAATAGGCGAAGAGCTCGCGGCGCAGGGTGGCCAGTATCCCGTTCACGGCGTCACCCCCTCGTCGTCCTTCCGGGGTTCATCTTCATCTTCATCTTCATCTTCATCTTCATCTTCATCTTCATCTCTCTTCGCCTCCGGCTCCGCAGCGGCCAGCGCGTCCTCCGGCGGCACGGCCGGCGCCCCGTCCTGTGCCGTCAAGCGCACGAAGACGTCCTCCAGCGACGCCTTCTCCTCGCGCAGCCCGAGCAGCGTCCAGCCCTTGGCCACGGCGGCCCTGAACACCGCCTCGCGCAGGTCGACGCCTTGGCGGCACTCCAGGGCGAGTCGCGTCTCGCCGTTGGCGGGCTCGGCCCGCACGGCCGCGACGCCGTCGACGCCGCCGAGCACGTCGGCGGCGTCGGCCGGCGCGTCCTTGAGCGTCACCTGCAGCACGGCGTGACCCTGGGCCTGGTCGCGCAGCTCCTGCGGCGTGCCCTCGGCCACCAGGCGTCCGCGGTCGACGATGAAGACGCGGTGGCAGAGCTGCTCGACCTCGGGCAGGATGTGGGTCGAGAGCAGCAGGGTACGTTCCTGGCCGAGCTCGCGGATGAGCTCGCGGATGGCGATGATCTGCTTGGGGTCGAGGCCCACGGTGGGCTCGTCGAGCACCAGCACGCGCGGCCCGTGGAGAATGGCGGCGGCGAGCCCCACGCGCTGGCGGTAGCCCTTGGACAGGGTGCCGATGATCTGCCGTTCGACCTCTTCGAGCAGGCACCGGCGCACCGCGTTTTCGATGGCCTGGCGGGCGTCGGCGCGCTTCATGCCCTCGAGCTGGGCGCGGTAGCCGAGGTACTCGCGGACCCGCATCTCGCCGTAGAGGGCCACGTTCTCGGGCAGGTAGCCGAGCTCGCGGCGCGCCTTCTTGGGCTCGCTGAGCAGGTCGTGCCCGGCCACCGTGACCCGCCCGGCGGAGGGCGGCAGGAAGCCGGTGATCATGCGCAGCGTGGTCGTCTTGCCGGCCCCGTTGGGGCCGAGCATGCCGACGATCTCGCCGTCGGCGACGGTGAACGAGACGTCGTGGACGGCCGTGAAGGGACCGTAACGTCGGGTCAAGCCGTGGGCTTCGATCATCGCGTGGGATGCCTCCTCAATCGGGGTTCAGCGTAGGCATGATGGCCCGGGGACGTCTGGTAAGCAAGACGGATGCCGACGCGCGAGCCCGGCAGGACCGCGTCGGACGGTCCCTGGGGCGTCTCGGAAGCGCCGGAGCGCGTCAGAATGGCGCGTCCGGGTGGCAAGGTCAAGCCCAAGCACCAGCGGCCGAATGCGACGGATGGACGCTGTAGCGTCCCAGGGCAGGCACGGGGGCCTGCCCCTACGCCGGGCGGCGCGCGGCTGAAGTTGCGTTGTAGAGTAGCGAGAGACGTCCACTTGGAGACACCCCGGTCCATGAAACGCGCCACCACGCTCGCCGAGATCAAGCGCTCGCTCAACCCCAAGCCGCTCAAGCTCGAGGAGCTCGACGAGTTCTTCGTCGAGACCTCGGACGTCCGAGACCCCCAGCTCTCCCGCCGCGACGCCATCTACGACCGTCTCGACGTGGAGCCCAACGCCAAGGTGCTCCTCGCCGGCCATGCCGGCAGCGGCAAGTCGACCGAGCTGGTGAAGTTCCAGGCCGAGCACGCCGACCGCTACGTCTTCGTCCGGCTCTCGATGATCGAGGACGGCGAGGCGGGCAATGCCAGCGTCGAGGCGCTCCTGGTGCTGATCGTCGAGGCGGTCCTGCGGGAAATGGGGGCGCGCGACGTCCGGCTGAGCGAGAAGACTCTGACGTCGATCCACGGCTGGTTCGACGAGACCTTCCAGGTCAAGCAGGAGGAGCTCGAGTACACGGGCAGCGTCGGCGGTGGCATCGACTCCGCGAGCGGCTTCTGGGGCAAGCTCCTCGGCGTGACGGCTTATCTCAAGGCCGACATCAAGACCGGATCGGGGCTCCTGAGCAAGACGATCACGCGCGAGAACAAGAGGCTGCCCCAACTCGCCCACCAGTGCGGCCTCCTGATCAAGGAGGCGCAGCTTGCCTTGCGCCAGGGCAGCCAGGAGCTCCTGCTCATCCTCGAGGACCTCGACAAGGTCACGGTCGGCGAGGCCGACGACATCTTCATCGAGAATCCGGCGGCCCTGGCCAATCTGCCCGCGAAGGCGATCTTCACGGCCCCCATCTCCCTCTTCTGCAATCCGCGGGCTGCGGTGCTCGATCCTCACTTCGTGGTGGAAACGTTGCCGATGATCAAGGTCGACGACCAGCAGGGCAAGCCCTACAAAGCCGGACGATCGGTGATCGAGCACATCCTCAGCCAGCGCGTCGACCTCGAGGCCGCCGTCGAACGCCGTGCGCTGGTGCTCGCAATCGAGAAAACCGGGGGCGTCCTGCGTCACCTGTTCCTTGTGCTCCAACAGGCTGCCGCGGCTGCCAGCCAGGCAATAAGGCGGGGAAAGCGCGAGAAGGAACGGATCACCGAGGCGGACGTCCGCTACGGGTTGAACCGCCTCAAGAGCGATCTGCTCCGCCGCATCGGCGTAATGGGCCTTCCCAAGGAATTCGAAGGGATCAGCACCGACGACCTCTACCAGCGGCTCAAGGAGCTGGTCGGCAAGCCGCAGCGCGTCCCCGCGGACAACGTGAACCTGTTGCTCCTCCAGTCGCACGCCCTCGTCGAGTACAACGGCGAGCAATGGCACCGGGTCCATCCATTGGTCGCCGAGCACATCGAGATGTTGACCGGCTCATGATTCCGTTCGACGCCGCCGAGCTCGAAGGACTGGTCGACCTTCTGCGCGACTGCCCCGGACGGATCTCCGCCGTGGTCGTCCCTGGTCAGGAAACGGGCACGGCGTTGCTCGAGCTTCTCGTCAAAGCGCTGCCGGAATTGACGTTCGAGGTCATGGAAGAATCGGCGACTCCGGGCGAGATCGGGCGCCGGGCGCAGGAGCTGGGGAGCTCGCAAGGCAACGTCCTGGTGCTGCGGCTCGATCGACGGCTCCGACCGGAGTCCGAGGATCACGAGGAAGGATTCTGGCGCCGGCTCAACTATCAGCGCGAACGGTTGGCGTCCGGCGATGTTCGGAGCTGCCTCTTCATGGACGGCGTGGGCAATGACAGGCTTGCCCTCCTGGCGGACGACCTCTATGAATGGGTGATGTTTTTCCGTTTCCCTGCGCCGGCGGCCCGTAGCGGCCCCCGGATGTCCGAGTCTCCCCTCCGGATGTCGGATCGGCTGGTCGATGGGACACCGGCGGATCTCGACGTCCTTCGCGATCAATGGCGGCGGGCACGGGAGGCGGGATTGCCCGAGCAGGAGCTTGTCTGGGACTATACGCGGCCGCTTTTCGCCGCGTTGGTGCGATCGCCGCGCATCGACGAAGCATCGCGGCTCTGGAAGAACGAGCTTCGTGACGGTGACGCGCTCGAAGCATTGCCCGACGAACAGCGCCTGGGGCTGCTTCTGGATGCTTGCTTGCTGGCTCGGTACGAGGACCGCGAACGGTTTACTAGTCGTGCGCGAGAGTACGTGGCTACGGCAGAGAAGGTGTTGACGCGAGAGAGAAGCCGAGATTCGGGCCACGCGTCAACATCTATCGCCCGGTCTCTCTTCAACATCGGCTATATGCAAAGCGATCTCGGCGAGCGCGAGGCGGCGCAGAAATCCTACCATGAGGCGCTCGAAGTCTATCGGCGACTGGCCGCCCAGCACCCCGCCGCTTTCGAACCCGACGTCGCGACCACGCTCAACAACCTCGGCACTGTGCAAAGCGATCTCGGCGAGCGCGAGGCGGCGCGAAAATCCTACCATGAGGCGCTCGAAATTAGAAGGCGACTGGCCGCCCAGCACCCTGCCGCTTTCGAACCCGACGTCGCCGGCACGCTCAACAACCTCGGCGCCGTGCAACGCGGTCTCGGCGAGCGCGAGGCGGCGCAAAAATCCTACCATGAGGCGCTCGAAATCTATCGGCGACTGGCCGCCCAGCACCCCGCCACGTTCGAACCC
>Ga0299906_10000646_pt1 | contig 31282 bp, 49 predicted proteins | sample RVTome_14_FD_200259 | JGI IMG/M metagenome (GOLD analysis project Ga0299906, IMG submission 200259) | Soil microbial communities from uranium-contaminated site in the Upper Colorado River Basin, Wyoming, United States - RVT145D125 (version 2) ...
ACCAGAGTGCGGCGTCCAGCACTGGCTACCAGAGTGCGGCGTCCAGCACTGGCGACCACTCGGTCGCCATGGCATGCGGTATCGAAGGAAAAGCCATGGCGTCAGCCGGTAGCGCGATTGTCCTCTGCTACCGCGATACCGATGCAGCCGGCGACGATTACGGACGCATACTGCATATCCGCGCGGCAATCGCTGGTCAGGATGGTATTGAGGCCGACACTTGGTATCAGCTGAGCGCTGTTGGCGAATTTGTGAAAATCGAGGAATAACAATGCCAATCATCCGACCAGAACCACCGATCACCGTCGCCGAGCGCGAGATAGCCGCCATCCTGGCGCAGCTCGAGCGCGATACCGGCAGCATCGTTACCGACATCGGGATCACGTCGATTGAAATCACCACCATGCAGGATGATCGCCGGCAGTTGCGGCAGCGCGTCCTGATCGAATTGGAGCGCCTGCCGGGCACTTGCTGGTAAACCATAGGGGGGATTGGCGCATGCACGACTCAGACGAAAAAGCAGTTTGCCGAGGATGCGGAATGGAGCTTCGCGGTAAGCCCTACTACATGGGCGGCGTAGCTCGTCATCCCATCACTGGCGAGCAGGCAAAGGTCAACCATTACGGCGGGTACGTGTGCTCGCGTAGGTGCGACATTCGCGCATGCGTCGAGCTTGAGGGAACTATGCCGGGCTGCGGATCGGTAAACGGGTACAACCGGCTCAGCTGTTACGCGAAAGATCGCATCAAATCCAATTGGCCGGAGGAATAGCCGTGCATCCATCAGATATTACAAACGCAGGCGCCGCCGAGTCAGGCCACTATGCCGCTCTCGATGCAGATGAAAAATGGCGCCTACGCCGCGAACGCACCCATGCGGCATGCGACAAGATCATTGCCGAGTTCGACGGCCAACACGTCATGACGGCCTTCGACGTGGTCAGCGCAAACGACCCTGCGCGCATGCACAAGCTGTATGCGGCACTTGCACAGCTTGTCGAGATGCCGTGCTATCGGATTGAAGATGACCGGCTCAGGAACGCCGTACAGGCGTTTCAGGCGGTCGCCCATTACTACGCCGGGTATACGGCTTCAGAGGAGGAGCACAAGTGAGCATCGAAAACTACATCGTGTTTCGAGACAAGTTCGAGCCAGCCGATACCGGCAGCTCGCTGGACTTCCCATGCTGCGCGTGCGTGCACCGCGAAAAAACAGATCGCGAAATGCCGTGCGTGAGGTGTGACCACAACGCTTGTGCCAAACAGGACGAAGAGCAATGACCACATCACCCGTTACAACCATCACCGACGAGCTGCTGGCTGAGATTGAGGCGGCGGCGAATGCCGTAAAGGGCTGGCAGTGCGGACAGGCCTTTCAGGTCGTAGAGGAAGGGTATTTGCCAGGTGAGTGGTACTGGCACGTCGGGATGGTTGATGAGGAAGACAACCAATATCCTGTGCTGCTGGTCGATACCGCCCAATACGACCAGCCGGAACAGGCTGAGTGCGTGGCCCACTACTACGCCGCTGTTAGCCGAGACACCGTGCTGGAGATGGCCGCCGAACTCCGCACCCTGCGCGCCGAGAACGCGGCCAACCGGGCGGCGATGGTATTTGTTCGCGATGCGGCCGACATACTGCGCACCCTGATTGAAAATATCGATTCGAGGGGAAACTACAGCCCTGAGGCTACAGCGTTGTTCTTGAACCAAGTGCTTGGATGTATCCACGCCGCCATGCAGGAGCAACCCCAATGATCGCGCGCCTGCTGCTTGCCTTCTACGCACTGTGCTTCTTGGGCACTATCTGGCTTTTTGCATCAGCTCTTGCGGAGGTCATATGAGCATCGAAATCGGAAAGGAATTATGGTCCGGCCTGCACGCGACATTCCTCGAAATTGCAGACTTGAACGGACTCAAAACGCCAGACGAACGCACGGCCATGTGGGCTGGATTTCTGTCCTGCTGTGCCGGATCGATGGCCGCAGATCAGGGCTCCGCAACCACGTCAATGATCATTGGCGAACTGCGAAACATAACCGTTAAATTGGCGCGGGAAGGTCTGGCGGAAGTTCCGAAATGACCACCCGCCAGCGCCTATGCGAGTTCGTGAAGGTCGCCGCGCTATTCATCGTGATATTCGTCCTGCCGGTGATCGGCGGGGCCATAACCAATAACTAGAGGTCAACATGCAAGAATCAACCGAACTCGCGCTGATCGACAGCATCAGCGACGCAACCTCACCGGCGATCTACGTTAAGGATGGTCTGAAGCCATTCCTCGAAGCCGTGAAGACCGAAGTCGGCGCCGAGGTGCCAGACCTAACCACCCGCAAAGGACGCGACCGTATCGCATCACTGGCGGCCAAGGTCAGCAAGTCAAAGGTAGCCGTCGAGAAGCCTGGGCGCGAGTACCTGAAGCGCCTGAAAGAGATGCCCAAGGTAGTCGAGGAAGAGCTCCGCGAATTCACGCGGGCCATGGATCTACTTCGCGACGAAACGCGAAAGCCGCTGACTGAGTGGGAAGAGGCGGAAGCTGATCGGATCGAGGCGCACAAGGAAAGCATTCAGCACATGGTCAACTTGGCGCATGAGCCGGCAATGATGAGCGCCGAAGAGCTGCGCGCCTGTATCGCAGAGGTCGAGAAATTCCAGCTTGGCGAATCATGGGAAGAGTTCGAGGCCGAGGCCGGGCGCACAAAAGAAAAGTCGCTGACCGTCCTGCGTGACGCGCTGATCGTTCGCGAGAAGCACGAAGCCGAGCTGGCCGCCATCGCCAAGTTCCAGGCCGAGCAAGCCGAACGCGATGCCCAAGCCGAACGCGACCGCATTGCCCAAGAAGCAACCGAGCGCGCCAACCGCGAGGCCGAAGCCAAGGCCCAGGCAGAGCGCGAGGCAGCCGAACAGCGCGAGCGTGACGCCCAGGCGGCGGCAGAGCGCCGCGAACTGGAGCTGAAGCTTGAGGCCGAAGCATCCGCACGCCGCGAACTGGAAGCCAAGGCGCGGGCCGATCAGGCAGAGCGTGACGCAATCGAGCAGAAGGCAGCGGCAGAACGCGCGCGGATCGCCGCCGAGCAACAGGCAGCCCAGGACAAGATCGACGCAGAACGTCGCCAGGCCGAGGCCGTGGCCCGAGCAGAAGAGGCTGAGCGCCAGCGCCATGCGGAACACCAAGCCCGCATCGAGCGCGAGGTCAAGGCGCGCGAGGCTGACCGGTCGCATAAGTCGGCCATTCTCAAGGCAGCCAAAGAGGCAATCATGGGCGCCGGGCTGAGCGAAGATCAGGCCAAGGCGGTCGTTAAATTGATCGCGGCCGGCGCTGTGCCGAACGTATCCATCAAATACTGAGGTCAACATGAGCCAGCAAATAATCGAGCGCCCAGAGTCCGCGGTAGTCGCGCAACCAGAGGCGACGACCATTCTGCAAGTCATCCAGCGCGCGGCGGCAGACCCGCAATGCGATATCGAAAAGATGGAGCGATTGATGGCTATGCATGAGCGCATGCAGGCTAAGACCGCACAGACAGAGTTCAACTCTGCGCTTGCGTCAATGCAGTGTGATATTCCAAGCATTGCTGAGCGCGGCGAAGGCCATAACAAAATCACCTATGCCACGCTTGAGGACATCAACGATGTGATCAAGCCGATCATGCAGCGCTATGGTTTCGCCATGTCGTTCAAGGTCGAGCATGCGCAGGCCGGCATCAGCGTGACGGGCATCCTCATGCACCGCGCCGGGCACCGCGAAGAGACGACCATGCTTCTGCCGAGCGATACCAGCGGCAGCAAGAACGCCGTCCAGGCCGTGGCCAGCTCGGTCAGCTACGGAAAGCGCTATGTCATGTGCGCAATGCTCAACATTACGACTCGCGGCGAGGATGACGACGGCTATGCCGCGGTGCCAGTAGCGACCATCACCGAGCAACAGGCAAAGTCGATCACGGCGCTGCTGGCCAAGTGCAAGCCGGAAACCGTTACCGGCTTCTGCGGCATCTACGGTGAGCCTGAAGAGATTGCCAAGGCAGACTATGACAAGGCCATGGCCCAACTCAACAAGGCCGCCAAGCGCGATCAGGAGGCGGCGTGATGCAGGTCATTGATAGCGTCGAGCAGGGCTCGCAGGAATGGCTGGGCCTGCGCCTCGGCATCGTGACTTGCTCCGAGCTGGATTGCCTGCTGGTCAACGGGAAAGGCGAGGCTGGTTTCGGTGTGGCCGCATTCACCTACATGGACCAGCTCATTGGCGAGCGCATCACCGGCGAGGCGGCAGAGCTGCCATTCACGACCAGGGCGACGGCGCGCGGACATGAGCATGAGGGAATTGCGGGAGGGCTCTACATGGATCGCGAGTCAGTCCAGATCCATCACGCAGCAATCATCCTCAACCATGGTGCCGGCTATTCGCCTGACGGGCTGATCGGCACGGACGGCCTGACTGAAATCAAGTCCAAGCTGCCAAAGTTTCAGGTCGGGGTGATCCTGTCGGACGATGTGCCGAAAGAGCACGTCGCACAGTGCCAGGGCGGCCTATGGGTCAGCGAGCGCGAATGGATCGACTTTGTGAGCTACTGGCCAGGCATGCCGCTGTTCGTGAAGCGCATGTACCGCGACGAGGCCATGATTCGAAAGATCGCCGAGCGCGTGAAGACGTTCTACGAAATCCTCGACGAGCGTATGAACAAAGTGATGGGGGTTTAGCCATGGTCAGCCAACCACGATTCGCCAACCACGACGAACAGCAGGCCATGCTGGGCTGTGCAGCCCACTTGGACCCGGACAAGCACCCGCGCCGCTATGCGCTGCACAAGGCCCGCACGCGGATGCACGGCCAGGACATTGCAGTCGTCGAAGAGACGGACGGCCCGCGCACGATTCTGGACTCGCGCAGGGAGCATGCGGCGCGGCAGGATGCGGATAGGCGCGCCCTGGCCGATCGGGCGAAGCTGTACAGAAGTTTGACCATGAAAGAGGCGGCGGTCGCCCTCGGGATCTCGTACGAGAAGTGCAAAAAGTTGCGCGCTGAATTCGATTTGCAGTTCAAGCCAGGCTATCGCAACAATTCGAGCAAGCCAGCTTGACGCGCTGCATAACTGCATCTACATTTGTAATTACGTAGCACCAATAATCGAGGTGACTTATGCAGGCCGACCTTCCGAATGATCCCGAACCAGCAGTAGCCCCTGATGCCTGGATCCGCTCAGGCGATGCCATGGACCTTCACTGCACGCAGACCGTCCGCGCCACGCCAGATCTGATCGCCGCCAGGGTCGCCGAGTTCCTGGCCGCTGGCGGAACCATCGACCGGATACCGATAGGCATGTCTGCCGAGACTGACAGCCACTTCAACAACTCGGTAGTGGCGACCATCTCCAAAGCGGAACAACTGTTCGAGAAGCGCGCCGCGCACAACCGCCGCAATGCCGCACGCTGGCGGGAGCAGGACGCGCAGGATATTGAGCTGCTGACCCGGAGACTGCCGCACGTCAAGACCGCGCGCGAGCTTTGCAAAGAGTGCCGGATGAGCTATGACAAGTTGGATAGGCTGCTGCGCACGTACTTCCCCGGCGACCCGGTAGCAGCGCAGTACACCAAGATGACCCGCGACGAACGCGAGGAAATCGTCAGGGCCAAGTACCGGGATCTGCGCGCGACCATGGCGCAGTCGGAATGCGCGAAGGCGCTGCACATGCATCATTGCGAACTGAAAAGGATCGTGGCGCTGTACGGCCTGGACCGCCCGATATCGACCGCGGCTCAACGCTGGAACAATCCAGGGCGACCGGCGACCAAAGAACAGGCGGAACTGGCGTGATCGCAAGACCGAACTACAACGGGCAGAAGGTCAAGCGGGCAACCGAACTCGGAACCGAAAAGCTCTGCCCTGGCTGCCAAGAGTGGTGGCCGCATACCGCTGAATTTTTCAGCTACATCACAACGCGCGGGTACTACCATAACCAATGCCTGGCCTGCCGGGCGCAGGAGCAGGTAGTGCGCAGACAAGGGAAAACGGCATGAGCATGGACTACCAGAGCTTTCTAAAATCAAAAGAGCTTCGAGCTTTACCTGCTGGCATGAGCAAAACCCCGGAACTGGCCTGGCATCTATTCGATCACCAGAGGGACGTTGTGGAGTTCCTACTGAAGGCTGGGCGCGGGGCCGCGTTTCTCGATACCGGCATGGGCAAAACCGCCGTCGAATTGGAGTTTGGCCGGCAAATCGTCGAGCACACAAACGAGCCGGTGCTTATGTTGGCACCGCTTGCTGTAGGCCAGCAGCACAAGCGCGAGGCCGAGCGATTCGATACTGACGCCGTAGTTGTTCGCGATCAATCCGAAGTTTCCGGCGCCCGTATCTACATCACGAACTATGAGAGGCTGCACCTGTTCGACCGCTCGAAATTCGCCGGCCTAATCCTGGACGAATCCAGCATCATCAAAAGTTTTACCGGCAAAACCACGCGCGCCATAACCGAGTTCGCCAGTGACATGCAATTCAGGTTGCCGGCCACTGCAACTCCGGCGCCGAACGACCATATGGAGCTGGGCCAGCACGCCTCGTTCCTGGGAGTCATGCGCTCCAGTGAGATGCTGGCCCGGTGGTTTATCACTGACCAGTCGGAAATGGGCAAGTACCGGCTCAAGCGCCACGGAGTTAAGCCGTTCTGGAGCTGGGTTGCGAGCTGGGCGAGGTGTGTCGGAAAGCCGTCTGACCTGGGCTATTCAGATGACGGCTTTGGATTGCCGCCGCTACACGTTCACAAGCACATCGTCGAGACGGATCTGACTGAGGGTGCCGGGGATATGCTTTTCCGCATACCTGACGTCAGCGCCACAAGCATCCACAAAGAAAAGCGACTGACCAGCATGCACCGCGCTGCCAGGATCGCCGAGCTAGTCCGCGCAGAACCAGGTGAGGCGTGGATGATATGGGTAGAAACAGACTATGACGCTGACTCGATTATGGAATTGTTGCCTGAGGCGGTAGAGGTGCGAGGCAGCATGAAATCAGAGGTAAAAGAGGAGCGTCTGAATGATTTCACGCTCGGTAAAATCCGGATATTGGTCAGCAAACCATCAATCGCCGGGTTCGGGCTGAATTGGCAACACTGCGCGCGTACTGCTTTTGTCGGCCTGTCGTTTAGCTATGAGATGTTTTATCAGGCAGTCCGCCGGTTCTGGCGCTTCGGCCAGCTGCGCCCAGTTGAATGCCACATTGCAATGGCCGACACGGAAACCGCGATCTGGCAAACCATCCAGCGCAAGCAGCGTGACCACGAAACCATGAAGCTGGAAATGTTCGAGGCTATGCGGCGCGAGGTTTTGGTCAAGGGCGTGAAAAATCCATACGAAGCACAACAAGTCGCCAAGCTGCCGAGCTGGCTCAAATAGGGGAAATCATGAAAACCGTACTCGATCAACACCACGGCGAACGATTTAGCGTCTATAACAGTGACTGCGTGAAATTTGCAGAAACCCTACCGGATAACTCGATTGATTTTTCGGTTTACTCGCCCCCGTTTTCGTCGCTGTACGTTTACAGTGAGTCCGTCGCCGATATGGGTAACGTCGCGAGCGATGCGGAATTCATTGAGCAATACCGCTATCTGGTGCGCGAGAAATATCGCGCGACTCGCCCGGGCCGGTTGACCGCTATCCACGTTAAGGATCTGGTCTACTACCAAAACAGCAGCTCAGACGGTAGCAGCGGACTGCGCCCATTCTCGGATATGTGTACTCAAGTCCATCTCGATGAGGGATGGGTTTTCCACTGCCGCATCACTATCTTCCGTGACCCTGTGCTTGAGCGCGCCAAAACAAACGCCCACGGGCTGCTGTGGAAAACATTCAAAAAGGACGCCAGCTTCTGCCGCGTAGGCATGCCTGAGTATTTGCTCGTTTTCCGGAAGTGGGCACAGGAAGGCCAGGACGATCTAGTACGGCCTGTTGATCACCCGGCCGATCGCGTGCCCCTGGTAGCCTGGCAAGAACTGGCGAGTCCGGTCTGGAACTACCAACCGAAACAATCTGGCCATGGCGATTTTGATATGCCGACAACGGACGTTCTCAACGTCAAGCAGGCGCGCGATGAGAACGCAGAAAAGCACCTTTGCCCAATGCCGATGAACATCACCAAAAAGGCGATTGCGCTCTGGAGTAATGAGGACGATGTGGTGTGGTCACCATTTACCGGGATCGGCTCAGAGGGCGTTAGCGCGCTAAGCATGCGCCGGCGATTCATCGGAACCGAGCTGCACCCGACCTATTACCTGCAGGCAGTCAAGCATCTGCTCGACTATGAGAAAAGCGGCGTGCAAACGAGCCTGTTCGACCTGCTGGAAATATGACATTGCGCGCCGTCGAAAGGCGGCGCACCGAGGATCTGAAATGCGCGTCTACATTGCAGGGCCGATGACCGGACTCCCGGACTTCAATTACCCGGCGTTCAATGCCGAGGCCGACCGACTGCACGCCCTCGGATACGCACCAGCCAATCCGGCCCGGAACCCTGAGCAGGCGACTTGGCTTGACTACATGCGAGTGGCGATACGGCAGATGGTTACATGTGATGCCGTTGCTCTGCTGCCTGGCTGGCAGCAGTCGCGCGGCGCGTCGATTGAATACAGCATCGCGATTGCCATTGGGATACCGGCCAGACCGTGCGACGAATTTACCGGCGACGGTGCTTGACGTAATAACGCGCAGTAACTACATTATGCGGACCAACACAGGAATTCCCGCATGATCAAACTGATTCAGAAACTCCGCACGATACGCCTGGATGACATCCGTTGGGCGAAATTCAAACGCCTGGGCAGCATCTACTGGCTGCGTGACAAGATCGATGCTGAGAAGGAGCCGAAGCCGTGAGCGATAAACCAATACCACCAAGCGTGGCAGAACACGCACTGATAAGCTGCCTATCCGAAAATGGCGCGAATATCGGCATGGTCGCGACCATCGCCCAGCAGGCCGAGCTCCTCCGGTTGCAAGGGGACAAAATCCAGCGCCAGGCGGCAGAGCTTCACGCGCTGAAGATGCCGGGTGCCGCATTGAAGCAGGCTGGCGTGGCGGCCATGCCCGAATGGTTGAGTGATGACGAGTCCATGGCTGAGCGGCTAAGGCTGGCTGGGTGGGTCGCTACTCACGACGGGCAGTGGTCAGGTGCCGAGCTTTTCCGCCTTGAAGTATTGCGCGCTGTGCGCCTCAACGCCTCCCGCGACGTGGTGCCGGTGCAGATTGAGCCAACCAGATCAGTGCTGGTTGAGTTCGCTGCCGAAGAACAGTTTTTGCTGTTCTGCGACGAAGATGAATTTGTTGACATTGCGCAATCGGTGCTGCGCAGGTTCGCAGCCCCCACCCCTGCGCCAGCCCGCTGCGAGTATTGCGACGGAACGGGCGACGTTCATTCACTTGACGGCGAGTGGCGCGGGGAATGTACGGAGTGCAAGCCAGACCATAGCGCGGACGACATCAAGATGGTCATGGTGCCGAGGGAGCTGGCGAATCGCATAACCTCCACCGACAACCATGTGCGCCAAACCGCGCGCCGTGAGTTGCGGAACATGCTGATGGCTGGATGTGCGCAATGAATCGAACTCTCGATCAGTGGGCAAAATGCGACCCTAAATTGATGGCGACGGCGCAGAGCCCGGCAGCTGTGCAATATGCACTGGCAGACGCAAAGGCGGATATCGCGACGCTAGCCAGGGAGCGCGACGCCCTCGCCGCCGAGAATCTGCGGATTCGTGAGGCGCTGTATCTGGCGAATGAAAAACAGATCGCCTGCATTGAAAATCTTTTGCGCGAATCGCCTTGACTCTGCCTGAATCTCAGCTTTACTCAGGTTAGACAAAGGAGAAACGCCATGACCACCAGCAACCAAGGCATGACAAAATCAGCACGCGCCACCCGCATCGACGCGCTGTGCTCTATGCAGATCACTCAGTCGGGGCCGTCGCTATCGTTCGCATCTCCGCGAGAACTGGCGATTGCACTAGAGCAAGTGCGCTGCCTGCATGACATGAGTGCAGAACTGATCGCAGAATGCGTTTTCGAGAACATGAGGACTCAGCCATGACCGGCATCAAGAAAGCAGTGCGCGACGCAGAGGCCCATAGCGGGCGACGCAGCTCGTATTACTACACTCCGAAAACTGACAACACGCTGCAATTCGTCGTGGTCGCTGTCGCGATTATCGGCATCGGCGCTACCGTCTGCGGGATCCTGATGAACAATGCAGGCTTGCTGTGATGCACGTCGACTGGGACAAAGAGCCCGCCTGGGCCGAGCACAAAGGCATCGACGTTGCGCTGGGCCTGGCCGTTACCTGGGGCTATGGCAGGTATCAGTACGATGGCGGCGACGTGTGCATTGAGTATCGGCTGCCAAGCTTCTATCGAACGCATAGCCGGCCTGATCCACTGGAGGACTGATGGAAACTTTCGTTTATGTTTATGCCTGGATTCTCGGTTCGAGCGTTTTGCTTCGCGCAATAGTCATGGCTGCGTGTGATTATCCGCGCAGTGTAAAGACGTCTCTAGGCCAGGACACTGTGAGCATCATGATATCAATCGCACTCCTTGCGTGGGCCATTTTCCTGCTGAACATGTAGCCAAACACGCTGCGCCATTTGCCCGCCAATGTGCGGGCTTTTTTATGTGTCGTACTTCATCGCGACCGCGCCGAACACGCCATCTTCAAACGTGATGTTTGCCGTCTTGTCCGACGCGAACCACAGCGACACAACGTCTCCGGCGTCAAAGTGGTGGTAGCCGAACGGCGCTAAGGAATGAACTTCTCCAGAGTTCCGGATATATACTTTTGGTCTGCGCCCAAGTCCTATCGCCCCATTGATGCCAAATTTTATTGCGATGGCAGTATTTGGCTGGCTGGCCGTAAGCGATAACCATGCCTCGATCCGATAGACCCCATCCGTAGCGATCGTAAATGTGTTCGTTTGTTGCGTGATGTTATTGTTCTCGCCGTCTGGCGGCGCGTTCCAGATCCCAGTGATCTGGATGTAATCGCTGTTGGTGGATAGCGTTGGGTCCACGGCTGCGGTGATGGCGATTGTCGTGGTATTGCCGGTGATTGCCCGCTGGCCGTAGTCAGTCGCAGTGGCGGGAGTGCTGGCAAAGTTCAGCCATTCCGTGCCAGTCCAGACGTACAGTGTGTTTTCATCGCGCACCCATACGCACATGCCTTCCTGTCGCGCGCCCATGGTGATAGGCGTGCCGGCAGAAGTCTCGCCAGGGATGAAGTCCCAGGCCGTGCCGCTCCAGATCGTCACGCAATTGGCGCGGCCAGCCCATGCGCCAGTCGGTGCCGCGCCGATGATGTAGCTGTCGCCGATTGTAGGGCCAACCGGCGGATCGTTGACGCCGCGATCTATGACGCCGTTGGTGACGGCCTGCAATAGCAGCAACGCTTCATTGTGTGTGACCTCGGGCTGACCCTGGCCAGCGTCGATGAACGGGATGCCTAAATCTGCTGACGTTGTCATAAGTCCTCACACCACTGAAATTGCTGGAAATCCCCGGCCTCGGACGGCCGACATTTGAAAAACTCGCAACGACACTGGGTTGCCGGGTGTCAGGCCGTCTGCGCTTTGCTCTGCCGCGCTGTAGCTGATCGTCGGCGTGGTCGCGGTAATCGTCCGCACGACTGCGGCGCCGCTGTAGATGTCCACCTCGTACGCCTCGGTTTCCTCGCCAAGCGGAACAGGCCCAGCAAGACCGGATGATTGCAGTCGTGACCGGCGCACCCAGTCGACCGTCAGATTGTTGCTCGTGTCGCGCACGCCCAAGACATGCACCGGCGAGAACGGCATCTTGCCGACGCCGGTATTCGTGAAAGCCTGCGACGGCGTGTCGTCGATGTCGGTCAGGAACGAAACAGGCTTGTACAGCCGGGACGAATTCCAGTCGCCCGGGCCGAGGTCTGAGCGACCGAGCGTCGACGGGTCCAACAGAATGAACGTCTCGTTTGATCCATGTGTGCCCACGAAAGACTCCGTGCCGCGCCGCCCGCGCAATAGGTCGGTCAGCTCATAGGTCTGCGGTGCGATCAGCGTGGCCGTGGCGAACTGCGCCACCTCGCCGCCGACGCCGGTAGCAGGCCCGAGCCAAAAAGCATTGTTGCCGTTGAGCACTTCGAATTCAGTCAGGCTCTCCAGTTCGTCGTCCGCGCGATCCAGCACGACTGTGATCACGCTGCCACGGTCCCAGTACGCGGTAGGCCCGGTCGGCAGCGCGCTCGCCACGTTACCAAACGTCGAGCGTACCGCGACTTCGCTCATCGTGTTGTAGGTCGTGCCGCCATCGGATGAACGCATGATTTCAGCGCCGCGCCAGCCGTCCTCGGGCGCGGTCACGGCCCAGTAAAACCCGGTGTCGTCTTCTAGGTCGCGGAAAATTGGCGAGTCGATCAGCACAAGCTCTGTCGGGCCGGGGAATCGGACTGTGTTGGCCGGGATGGTTGCTGCTGCCCCGTCAGCCGTCGAGTTGTACAGCTCCGGGTCATCACGCTGAACCTCGGCATCGATCACGCCGTTGTCACCGCGCGTCATGCGCAGCAGCTTGTAAGGCACGACTTGATCGGATACCTGAATACCCAGCACGTCGCCAGGGTCGCGCCTAACCCACGTGTCGTCGACTTTGAATGTCGCTGATTTGCGCGCCGCCCACGGGGACCACAGCAGCCGGTCGGCAATGCGACGGCCTTCGTCGACAGACATCGTCAGCGGGAATTGCACTGACTCGAGGTTCTCGGTTGCGCCCTGGTCCCTGATTGCTCGCTGCGAATTTGGCTGATAGTCGAGCGCAGGGTCGGCAAACGAAACCGTCATCTGCCGCGGCAGGTCAACGGTTGATAGCGTGTTGTGCCGGATAGGCTCGATTGCCTCTTCGTTGCCTTCGTGAGCCCCCATCTGGGTGACTGGTATCGTCGCCTTCATGGCGCGCGCGCGCTTCACAAATCGGATCTGGCCGCGCTGCTCGGCGACATCGAAGTGGTAGGCCATGCCAAGCGGGGCGACTGCGCCAGCGCCGTTGGATGGGCGAGCGATGATGTAGCCCCTGATTGGATCAACCAGGCCAATTACCGATGTGTTATCGACATTGGACCGTCCGCAAATGTCATGCACGACCTGGCCGAGCACTATCGTGGTGTCCGCCTCAATCTCGAACTCAATATTGGGCAGACGGTTGCCGAAGTCGGCCAGCTGCAAAGTCTTGAACGAGACATGGCAGATCCCGCGATACGCCGGGACTGTACCGACGCCTTCAATGGCCTCGACCATCGCGTCAGGTATCTGCGTGGTAGTGCCAGGCCAAAAGTGCATCTCTGCAAAAACCGCATGCGTGCCCATAGCTTTGGTGTAAAGCATCCCGTTGACCGGGTCGTATGCCGGCAGCGCTGGCGTGCCATCGGCATCTGCGATATTGAACACCAGCTTGTTGTTCATCCACACGCGGCGGATCTGTTGCCCTGGCCGCCCCATGATCGCGACGTCAAACGAAACGCTGTAGGTGTAGCTCTCGCTTGTACTGCCGCCGCCACCTTTTCCCGACTTCTCCTTTTTGGATTTTTCGATCAGGCCGGTTGACCAGATTACGTTACCCGCAATGCGGTTGTCCGGGCCATACACCAGCGGGATTGGATCGCCGTACGTCGAAGTTGTGACCTTCTTGTCGTCGAGCCTGGGCCCTTGAACGTTCGGGCCTGGAGGCGGATCGACCAACCCGCCGACCACATAGCCAGCCGCTGCACCCTGGGCGATACTGCCGGCCAGCGCCCAGCCGGCACCACCGGTATAAAACCCGATTACCGCGCCGACTACCGTGCCAACGATCTGGCCTGTGCTTGATCCGCTCATGTGCTAAGCCCCGGGTATCTCCACCACGATGATACTCGCGCCTGCCACTCGGAGGTAAAGCCGTGCTCGAGCACTTTGCCGAAGTCGCTCAGCGAATGGATAAGCGTGCGCCGGCCATTGTGCTCAGCCAGCAATGCAAGGTGCATCGGGATACCCTCGCGCCACTGGATCCACGCAATATCCCCCGGCAATTCCTCGCCCGGCTGAATCTCGTCGAGGAACAGCCGCATCCCCTCCATCATCCTGCGCGGACTCGGCACCCGGCCGTAATGGCTGAACCTGCGCCAGTCCTCGTCGCTGACGGTCACCATGCTGCACGCCGCGCCGACGCCGCGAATCAGGCCGACACAATCCACGCCGGCACCGAGCAAAGCCGCCTGATGGTGAAACGGAGTCCCAAGCCAGCGGCGAGCCTCTGCGACGATCTTCGCGCGATTGTCCATGCCTATCCTTTAGCGTCAGGTGATTGAAGAATGCTATCAGACCCAGGCACCATCGGGAATCCGCCGAAGTCCAGCATGTCGGCGTTGAACAACAGGTGATCGGCGGCCGACTTGTCGCACCCTGGCGTGGCGTCGTATGTGTCACCGATGCCGATAGGCGAAAGCAGCGCCTCCCACAAAATGAATTGCCCGCCGGTAAAGTCCTTGATTTCCGATACCGCTCCGGCATTCGGGCCGCCCGTCCATGTCAGCCGGCCGAGATTGAAAAACCCGTCAGCCTCGGCGCGGGCGCTGTCGGTGAATATCCGGCGCGTGGCCGTGGTCGACGCGTTGGGTATGGCCGTCCCGGTCACGCTGCCGGATACCGTCAGGGCCACCAGATCAACCGGGCACCGCGAATCAACGGAACTGCCGAACCCGTACCGGCATCCCGGCGTGTACGTTTCCAACAGTGCGCGCTGTGCGAGCTGGGCGCCCGGCGTCAGGATCTCTTGGTTGAAGCTGGTTTCGCCGTGGCCATTTGTGCCGACTACGCCGCCCATCAACCGAAACGGAATCTCGCCGCCTGAGTTGTCCCACGGCACCATCCAGACCTCAATCGATGCGCCGTCGAAAAGCCCGTTATAGAGGTCGGCCTCACTCACGCCGCTGTCTGACAGGATGCCATTCAATTCCATGTTGCCGGTCGCGCCGACCACGGTCGAAAGTTCGACGGCAGAGGCGAGCATGCTGTTGCAAGGGAGATGCTCGATGCCCCGGAACGTCAGCGCCCGATCGAGCGACGTGAACGCGAACACTAGCCCATCCGTCCGCGTGATCGTCCACGTCTGCGCCCATCGTGTCAGGCAGTTGACTTGATCGGCGAGCACCAGCGCCACGGCCTGAGTCATGCGCACGCCTGCTTCGAATTCTGCCAAGGCCAGCATTGTGGCCTGAGTCATGCGCACGCCGTCAGCGGCGTCTGGTATCAGCGACAATACCAGCGCACAAGCCTGCGTCATTCTGGCATCAGCTTCCGGCGCGTCCAGCACCAGCATGGCTAGTTGCGTCATGCGCGCTTCTGGCGATACTCCCAGCGCTGCTGTATCTCCATTAGTGCCGACTGCCACAACATCATAATCGCGATTACCAGCTTTTGTGAATGCACCTAAACCAACCCAGCCGGCTGCCGCTATATCTGAATCTGTTATTTCCGAGTTCCATGTCCCAGGCTCTGCCGCTCCATCTATCCAGAACTTAAACTTTAGCGCAGTGCCTACAACTCTGTATCTCAACCAATAAAATGTATTCGCGCTAAGCGATGCCGTAATTGTTGTCAAAAGAGTGCCGACGCCGGCAACATCTTTGAACATTTCAAATCTGCCATTAGACCCGTTATATAGGATCGTATAAGCAGTCGGCGATCCTGATGTGCCAGAACCCCTGACCCTAATCTGGAATTGAGCACCGGAGATACTTGACGACCGCACTTTAGTCAAAACTTCAACATCAGCTCGGTTGGCGTCGGCGTCGATATCGTCCCATGAAATGAACCGCAAACCGTCCGATGTCATAGTATTTCGAAGGAATATCACTCCTGATGCAGACGTTACAGTCCATGTGCTATTGGCATCATTAAATCGCTCTGTCCAATCACTCGGCTGTACACCTATTGCGTATTCCGAAAACGATGTTACATAGTTAGCCATAATCAGGCAGTCCGGTCGGCTTTAATCAACAGCGCGTCAACCTCAGATGGTGTGAATGGTGCGGCGCTGGCCGGGTCGATCTCGAAAACGTCCTGGCGGTATGTATAGACTTCAGTCATCGGCTCGTCGGTTCCAGCCGTTTCGGATGCTCCCGAGATAACCGACATCTGCACGTTTGCGATACCGGCCTCAGTTTTGCGGCTCATGTTTACTAGCACCACGCCACTGATTGCACTGACGCCGGCAGGAAGGTTTTCCATCCCGAACTCAGATGTAGGCGTTGGCGAGCCTGGAACGCCAGCAGATATATAGGTAGTGTCGCCGTCTGGCGTTGCCTGATTGATTGCGCCGAATCCAGTACCAGAACCGACAGCGGTCCAGTCGGCCTGGATGGTGTCTGCATCGGGGAACAGGGTCAGTACGCGGCGGTCGCCGAGAAATGTGTTGTTGAAACTGCCTGTGTCGTCGTAACAAAAAACGTCGTCCACTACGCCGCCCTGCGCGCCACCGCCGATACCTCCTGAAAACACGACTTGGCTGCATTCGACGTTTGCAGTTGCTACTGTATCAACCCCGGTCAGGCTGATAACTGTTACGCCGTTTACTCGCACCTCAACCGTGCCGACAGTATTACTAAAAAAGACCAAAGCCTCCACATGTTGGTATGTCTCTGCCGTTATAACTGGAGATGCTGTTACACCTATCTCTGTGCCGCCGACCCCTCCTCTCTTGACAGAAATCGTGCCTGTTGATTGCACTCCAATTGCAACCTGTGCAGCATTCGCGGTGTCACGAAATTCAAATATGCGTTGATTATTATTACCAGACGGCAGCGCATTTAGATAATATGCAGCCCCCATGCCTACCGTGGTTTTTGCGCCACCAAGCACGCGGCGCACGATTGATGCGGCACCAAACGAAAGTGCATGAGTCCCGGTCCTGACGTTTGTTGTGGCTAGACCGGAAGTCGGGGAAACCTCTGCGTATACACCTTCGGTCAAGTTCGCAATAACGCCGTAATGGTCGAAGCCGTCTATGAATATCATCGCCATATCAAATTCTCCAGGATTCAATCACATGGCCGAACTTCGACAAACGTCAGGTCTGCGAATCCGCCAAGGCCAAAGGTTTGAACAACGCCATCAAAGGAATCGTCCGCTTCAAATCGCACTTCAACATCGAATAAAAACCCGGCCCGGACAATCTGCCCAGGGCTCGGAGCGTAACTGGTGGTAATGACCCCGGTCAGCCGGTCTACGGTGTAGGTCATCGGCGGGTCAAGAGTCAGCGGGTCAACGCCGGCAACGGTGACAACCACGGTCGCGACTACCGGGCGGTTAATGATCCGCGTGTAAGTCTGGCCGCCGCGGTTGTAGGTCTTTTGCAGCTGGAACTCAAGCGAGAACCCGTCGCCTGTGCCGCACACCTGATCTAGCCCGGTGATCGCTGGCGCAGTGTTGGGGCGCTCGAGTGCGATGCTGGCGAAATCAAGCGGGTCGCGGAACGGGAACGTGTGAACCGGACCCCTCATGACCATCCAGTGGTCGTGGATCGCCTCGAAAATCTCGTGACTGCGCACGGACTCTGGCAGGCTGTAGCGGTGTAGCGGGTGCTCCCACCGCTGATTCACGCGCTCGGCGCCACTGTCCACCACGGTGATGGATGTCGACCAGCGCGGGCTCGACAGTACCGGATATCCCGGCACGCATGGGTCAACGTACACATCCACAAACCGCGTCATTAGCTGACCCCCCTTCTGACTGCGGAACCAACCTGCCGGCGTGATGCGCGGAATGAATTGGCGTCAGGCGTGTTGATGGTCATATTTACCTGAGTGCCGCCGCGCTCGTTGCCGCCGCGGGAGTTCATGGCCATCATGCCGGCTTGGATCTGCGCCAGGGTCGCGTCGAGCTTGGCGCTTGTCTCGGCAGTGGTCACGCGCTCGCCTTTTTCCAGAAGCCATGTTCCGGTTTTCGGGATTGAGTCGATGCCATCGTGCGCCATGCCGGCCATAGCCAAGCCCTGCACTGCGGCAGCCATCGGCACCGTGACAGCGAGGGCGGCAGCCATTGCAGCAGGTGCGGCAGCGGGGCCGACAATCGGGATCGCCGCGGTGCTGGAAAATGCATTGATGCCGGCGCTGATCGCCGAAGCGCTGGCGTTCGACCCAAGCGCCGAAGCCCCAGCCTGCTGAGTGGTCTTGCCGACCAACAATTGTACAGCCTGATAGGCAAGCCACTGCGCGGCCATCTGGCCCAGGGCATTGACGACAGACCGCGCCATGGACTCAGCCATGTTTGCGATTGAGCCCTCAAGCGTATCGGCATCGAAGATCATGGCTTCGAACGCATCGCCGAACTTGCTGCTGAAATTATCGATTACGCTCTCGGCAAGCTCATCGAACGAGCCAAGCGACTTCTCTGCGGCAATAAGGTACTTTTCCCAGAACGTCCCGTTGATCGCCAGCAGGTCTTCGTTTCTTTTCTCTTCGAGCTTGCGCAGCAGATCGGTCTGGGCCTGCCCGGTGATCAGCGTGTTATCAAGGATGATCTGCCGGCGCCGCGCGTAGGACTGGCGAACGCTTTCCTCTTCGGTCATCAGCGAATCAAGAATGCTGACGGCTTCCGTGTTGGTTTTCTCCTGCGCGTCGTTCATCGCATCGATGGCTTCTTTCTGCGTCTCGAATGCCGACACAGTGTCCAGTGCGGCCTTGGCCATCATCAATTGCGATTCGGTCGCGCCGTCCAGCTTGAGCTTGAGCAGGGTCACGGCATCGGCGGACATGCCCAACGTTGCAGCCTGGAATTGCAGCGCCTTGATTTGATCGGCGATTGCCTTGGCGGTACGTTCTGCCGCTTTCTTCTTGGCGTCCTCGGCATCGACAAACGCGGCGCCGCCTTCTTTCGCAGCCTTGCGGGCATCAACGGCGGCAGCGGCAGCGGCCTCGCCAGCCTTCTGCGCGCGCAGATAGAACTGTTCGAATCGCGTGCCTGCCAGCGGCTCGTCGAGCGCATCGCCGATCTTGTCGGCAGCTTGCTGGGCGATTGAGTAATGGGTTTCTGCAACGCCCTGATAGCGTTTGGCTTGGGCCGCAAACCCAGCGCCACCGAGAAAGTCTGGCAGGACCGACAACGCATTGGCGACAATGCCTGATAGATTATTTATATCTGCAACCGCTGTTGCATAAACTCCAACTATCGTATTGGCGACTAGGGTGAACATGCGTCCTACGCCAGCACCAACGTCCAGCACAACAGCCAGGGCGCCAACCATGTCGCGGGTAGTGTCACGAACGACAGTTCCGAGCCCGCCAGCGGCTTCAGCGGATCGAAGGAACTCTTCGCCAATCTCTTTCAGGACCGGCGCAAGCTCGACGGTCAGTTGCTTGGCAATGCCGTCGCTCAACAGGCCGAACGTCGACATGGCGTCGTTGGCTTGCTCGACCTTGGCCGCATCGATGTCGGACAGGTTGAGGCCGAAGATTTCAACCTGCCGCGCGGCCTCCGCGATTGTGTCAGGGTCAAGCTGCTGGATGGCTGCGGCGTTTTTGGCGCCGAAGATGTCAGCGGCAACGGCAGCTCGCTCGGACGCCTGGACGTTGGTGCGCAGCGACTCGTTGATCTTCGATATGCGTTGATCGAGCGGCACATCTGCCAGCGCCTGTGCGCTCAGGCCAAGACGCGCGAACGCCTCTACTTGCGCATCGCTGCCTTGAATTGCCTTCCCGATATTTAGGTTCAACTGCCGGCTTGCGGCGTTGATTTTCTCGATGCCAAGCCCGCCAAGTTCGCCCGCGCGCTTGAGGTTGGCCATGCTGGTGTATGTGGTGTCCAGCATCTGCGCCGCTTTGGCCTGCTGATCGATCAGTTCGCGCTGCTTGTTGACGATCAGGGTAAGCGCGGTGACGCCAGCAATGGCGCCAGCAGCCAGTCCGACGCCGATGGCCTTGCCGTATTTAGCAATGTCGGCAGATGTTTTCTTGGCGTGACGGCCAGCCTTGTCGAGCGGCCCGGTGAATCCACCGATCCGTGCGACGAGGTCGAGCGTGAGCTGCCCGAGGTTCCCAGCCATTTAGGTCCAAGTCTCCATAGCTTCCTCCAGGGTCGGGGCCGGCTCTTCTTCGTGCACCATGAAATCGTAAATCTTGTATCCGCCCTGCTTTGACTTCGAGTTGGCGTACATCGTGGCCAGTAGTGCAGATCCGCGCTCGAAGCGCATCCCGAGGTTCAGCGAGCCACGCAGATGGCGGTACTTAACCCACATTCCAAACTCGACGTAACTTAGCTGGCGCTTGGCTTCGGCGATGGTGCGGCCACCGATGCCGTGCATGACCAGCTCGCACCAGACCTCGTCTTCGAGCGTCAGCTCTTCCGCTTTCCCCCAAGGCCGTTGACCTCCGCAATCACAGCCAGCAGGGCCATGGTCAGATCACCATCGAGCGGACCACGGTCCGGGTCAGCTTCGCCGGTGATGTCTCCAGGCGAAAACACGGCCTTTCCCTCGGCGTCACAGATGCAAGCAGCAATGCGGCCGGCAACCGGGTCGGTCTTGGAGTGCGCAGACGTCAGGTCGCTCACGGTGCTGATGTAGGACAGCGGGCGCACGAACACGGTAGCGGTGAATTCTTCCTCGCCCTTGTGCCAAGTGATTTCCTTCTCGACCGGGGCGCCGGTAAAGGCGCCCATGGTCTTCAGGCTGTCGATGCTCAGTTGCATGAGTTACACCTCGCTCAATCGCTGCTTGAGCGCGTAGCCCATAAGTGGCCATATCTTCTGCTCCGCGTTCTGGCGCGCGATCTTGCGCCCCAGTTCGGCGTCGAAGTTTTCAGGGCTGGCGCAGGCGCTTTCACCGGTGACGGTAAATCCGTTTCGCAGAACCAGCACGCAGAATGTCAGCAGGGACAACGCGGCATCTGTCGGGTATCCAGCGGCATCGCCGGCCGTAAAATAGTGCACACCGGCAATATTCGCCTGCAAATCTGCCGGAGTCACGCGCGGCGCAGTCAGCCCCTTGTCCTGTATCTCTTGCTCAATGCTCATTGATTACACCTTCGGAACCCAGGCAGAACCGCCCGAGCGCTGGATGGATACAGTCGAGGTCACGACAGTGTTCTGTGCGAAGTCGAACGGGAAGTCCGCGACGTAACCCTGGAACGTGAACCACGTCCGGGTAGCCGGCAGAACGAAATCGCCCGAGCTGTCTACGGTAGGGGCGGCAGTGCCGTCAGACCAGCCCACCGCCCACTTGATAAAGTCGACGGTGTCATCTTCCGACAGTTCGTGCAGGCGGATGTGACTGGCGAAGCTGGGATCTGCGTTGAGGCCGATAGTCGCCTGACCGGGCGTGCGCAATCCCCGCATGTAAGCGCGGACGGCATCCTCAAGACAGGTGGTTTCGATCTGGTCGGCAGGTGCGCCGCCCGGCGTGAAGGTGGTAGCACATTCGACCGTCACCAAAGAATCGTCGGCAGGGTCGATGAAATAAATCTGCGTGCCCTGTGCGAGCTTCGCCATGGTGTAGCCTCCTCAACGGGAATGTGTCGCCATCTCGGCGATAAATGCGTGCTTTAGGGGCGCTTCACAGCGGGCCTTGGCACGACTTTACGGGCTGAGTATAACAGCCATTTAGCGGGGTACAAACAGCATTAGTCCTCGTTAGTCACGCGGTGATCCTCGATACCCCTGATAGGATCAAAATCGAAATCACCATTTCTAAAATCCCATACCTGAAGGTTGTCATAAAGGCTCGGGTGAATGCATATCCCGCGATCAACACAGAATTTCTCAAGGTCTGCGATTATTTCTTCAATGCTTGGCTTATTCATTATCCCGTCCTACCTCGCGACAAGCCACGTTACGTCAAAACTCGACCGATAGTGCAGCGTGTCCGGGTCTTTCGACTCGCCGCGCCATGCGACGATGTGCGCCTTTGTTTCGATGGCGTCACGGATCGCATTGGCAACGGCGCGCGAACTGGTTGCGGCCGCGGCGTAAACGTCAACCTGAATCGTGTAGCTGTCGATGTCAGGCACCTGATTGATGTAGTTCTCTGGGATCCCGGTCACCACCTGCCAGACCACATAAGGCAACGCAGCAGTCTGCGGAGCGAGGCCGAACTCGCTTAGGCGCATATTTGGAGGCGCACCAATCAATGCCTTTACGGCGGTTGATGCTGCGCATGCTGAAAAAATTGGGACTGACATCAAACCCCCTGGGCTGCTTTCTTCTTGGCGCGTTTGATCGCGGAATCGATAGCCTTGTGGTACGCGTTAATGAATGCGCTTGTCGCGGCGCCGATGTTGTTGGCCAGGGCGGCGCGCATGAACGGCTGGGCTGCCATCTTGGACGTGCCGAACTCGAGCAAGCGCCAGTGTGGAGTCGGGCCGTTTGCGCCCGGGTCTGGGTTGCCATTCGTGCGGATCACCGCGCCATGTTGCACGCCTACGCGGAAACCGAGGTCGCCAGTGCGCTTAAATAGCCGCCCGTTCCAGCGTAGCCCAATGTTGGCCGCGATGCTGCGCCCAGTCTCCGGGTCATCGATCCTGGCCGCGCCCTCTTTCGCTTTGTCGGCGATCAGCTTTGCGGCCTTGCGCAGAGCGGAGCGCCCGCCCTTGCGCTTAACGTCCTGCGTTACGGAGTCGAGTTTGCCCAAGAGGGACTCAAGCCCCTCGATTTTGAATTCGACTGAGTCAACCACAGGGCACTACCTCGACCTTGCCGCGAAGCTTGCGAGTGTACACCTCGTCGGTGCCGCGCTTGACTCGTATTGGCTGCGGATAAAACACCGCTACGCCATTTTTCGTATCAGCCCAAGCAACGCCTTCGATCTTGTTGCCGTTCACGAATACGTCGCGACGGCCGCGGCCATCGTCAGGCCGGTGGATGTGGTCTTGATTCATGCCATCCTCCGGAACGCGAAGGAGGTGATGCCTTCCCGGCCAAGTTCGGATTCGGCCTGATTCATCTCGACCAACCGGAAGCCCTGGCGCTCAGCCCAGTTCACGAAACCAGGGAGAGACCAATACCAGATGTGCTCACCCGGCTTGTAGTGCTTCGACCCAATGCACGCGAGCATGTCGGTGTAAATCGGCATGGACACAAACAGCCAGTGCGTCACCTGGCGCAAGAGTGCTTCGGGATCTGGAATGTGCTCCAGGCTATCCCAGCAGGTGATCGCCGGCACAAGGCGCGAGTATGGGTCGAATGCCCGGCAACTGTCTGCCAGCCAGTCCATAGCCTCTGCGCTCACGTCATACCCAAGCGCGTCGCACTCGGTCACAAACCGTCCGCCACCGATACCGATGTCAACGACAACGCCGTCGTGGTGTTTACGCACCAGATCCACGCGGGCCTTGGTCAGCGCCGCGCCCATCGGCGTTGCGTCGAGATTCTGGTAGTTTTTGAAGTAGCTGCCGGTGTAATCCATGGGCTCGCGCGGGTGCCATCCCATGCCCAGCTCCTCAGACCAGAGCAGGCAATCGGTTAGCCCAGTCGGCAAACATTTCGTCATGGCACGCAATCCTCTTGTTGCAATTATGGACCTTGAGTGTGCAGCGGCAAAACCGATCAGGAACAGCGAAGTGGATACGGCTCAGATCCATGCACTTGTCGGTCACGTTCTCAGGCGCATTATACCCGCCTTGACCACCACAGATAATCCATGCCGGAACTTTCGCAGCGATGCACGCCGGGACGACCCAGCCGATACCGCCGATCACCGCGGCAGCGCCCTGGACCAGCGCCAGCAGCTGCGTTACCGGGAGCTCGCCTTTTTCGTATGCTATGTCGGCAACTGGCGGATCGCCTACCAGCCATTCCTTGTTGTCCTCAAGGTCGGCCACAGACACGACCTGATAGCCGCGTCGGCGCATCTCGGCGGCGGCCCGGGCGACGTACTGGGGTAGCGGGTTACGAGTGTCTGCGCGCCATTCGCTGCGGACGGTGACGGGGCGGACTACCACGTATTTGCCGGCGACCGGCGACGGGGCGAAGTCAGGTAGGTCGAACTCTTGCGGCTTCACGCGGAAGCACTGCGTCATGCCTGGAATGATGCCGTTGGTGCCGTACTGGATTCTGATCATCGTGCCGCGCGGGGCGCGATTCCAAACGCCGGCCGGTTGACGGGCGACGTTCTTGGCCTGGGTGCGCAGCTGGGTATCGGATCGCAGCAGGTTGACGCCTGGAATGTCGGCGTAAAGTTCGGGCCATGGCGTTTCGAGCCAGATCGGTTTACGCAGGGACTTGATAAAGGCGCGCTGGTAGATGTTATCGCCGAGACCTTTCATTCCCTGGACGATCATCACTGACCATCCGTGAGGCCATCGATGCAGCGAAGGCGCCACTCTTTGCGCCCGGTTACGTCAGTCTCGATGCTCTGGATGTTGTAGACGCGGCCATCCCACAGTATGCGCCATGTCGGCAGCAGGCCGGGGAACCATCGCAGATTGATGCGGGCCGATGTCTCGGCCTGGGTTGTACCGGACTCGCGGAACTCTCGCCCTGGGCCGGTCAGTACTTCGGCAGGAACTTCGTCCAGCTCGGTGTCAGAGTCGAGGAAAACATTTTGCCAAGTGTGCGTCTCTTCGCCGGTCTCTGAGTCCTGATCGGTGATCTGCTCTTGGATGGCGACGCGGTGTCGCAGTCGCTGGGTCAGCATTAGACGCCCATCTGCGTGCGGTACGGTTGCAGTTTGACCTCAGCGGCGCGGCGAAGCGTCTCGATGTCACCGGGCGCGGCCTCATAGTCGATTTTGACCAATATCACAACCGCAGTGAAAACGGACGGGGCGATAGGGTCTTCACTCGAGGGAATGTCTTCGCTGCTCGATTCTTCCGGGTAGTCCAGCGGCAGGGTCGGGAGTTGGTCGCGGTTGAGGAACCGAAGCGCCTCATCCTCTGCGGAGTCCAGCAGGTTCTGCAGTAGCGCATCGTCCGCAGAGTGGATGACGCGGAGCGCTGCTTTGACATCCGCCAGGGCGATTACGCTCACAACAGCACCTCTTCCAGTGATCGGCGCGGGAACATCCCGAGCGCTGTTTGTCTGCTGCAATTGATGATCTCGACGTTGCGCAGATCATCGGCCAGTTTTTGAAACTGCCTAGGCCACTTCGGCATGCTGCCAGCGTTGCCCAGTCCTGCCGGGTGGTCGCCGTGCCAGTGTGGCTTGCCGTCGGTCTTGGCGCAGTCATAGCCCAGCATGATTACCCGCCTCGCCCCCCACTTCGCAGCCAGGGCAATCGCCGCGGCGCCGGAGTTTCCGTAGGCCGGCATCTTCACGTGTATCGCGTGCCTGAGCTTGTCGAGCTGTGATACCCGCTCGCCCTGGAACTCGGTCAGGACTTCGGCCATGTACCGATCCCACCACGCCCGATCCATGGCATACAGCGCGTCAGCCCACGGGGCCATCTTGAAGCTGGTGTTGACGACTATTACGCCCCGGTCTGCTTGCGCGGACGCCCACGCTTTGACGGATGCGCAGTCTTGCTTTGTGAGACTTGGGCCGCTGGCGATGCATACGACTTCTCGCCAGCGTCCGCAAAAGGGGCCTTCAGTTCCTCCGGGTCCGGCATCATGCGCGTTTCACGCACAAGCCCGCCCCGTGACAATTCGTTGATATAGGCGTCTTCGCCCATAATCGTCTGGCCTGTCTTGACATGCTCTTTGATGTCAGAGCGCAAAAAACAACGATTGGTTACTGCTGCTTTCATCGATCACCCCAAAAGGAGAAGCCGGGGCCGAAGCCCCGGCTTGCTCTTAGCTCGCGCCGCTCAGGTTGCCGTGAACGAACGCGAGAGGCCGCTTGACCGCCAGCGCCAGACGCTCTTCGAACATGATGCTTACCATGTTCTTAATGAAGTCGTCCTCGTTCTCGGTGCTGATGAACATCGATGCCGTCATGCGGTCATAGATGGTCGCAGCAGTCGCAAACGCGCCCACCATGAACTCGCCAGCAGGCAGCGCGTCCGACTCGACAACAGGCAGACCCCAGAGACGGGCAGGAGCCCCGGTGGTCGCCATCGAGAACAGGTAGCGCAGCTCGCCATCCTTGAGCAGCTCGATTGCAGCCCAGTCGGCCGGATTCATCACGATACCGGTCGCGCCGTAGAACGACTGACGAACCTGCAAGATCGCGCGGCGAACCACGTCTACCTGCTGATCGCCGGACTGAGTTGCGGCCGGGTTGTAGGCGGTCGCCTGCGGGATCAGACCCAGCAGATTCACGCCAGTGCCGTCGCCGGCCATCAACTGGTCTTCCTCGACCTGACGCAGCATCTCGAAGCCTTCGATGTTGATCTCGGCCTGCAAGCGCTTGAAGTCCTGCAAGACTTCCGAAGAGGTCTTGAAGTAGTGGGCGACTTTGCGTACCGCGGTTTCCTTGCGGTCGTAGGTCAGTTCAGACTTCGGCTTCAACCCGGTTTCCGAAACCATGTCGGCGTTGTTGGTGCGGACGTTGGTCTGCACCCACTCGATCAGGTTGCTGTCAACCGGCACGGTCGGGATCAGGCTGCGCAACATGCGCGGGCGGTACGGATCCGAAACCAGCTCGGGATCGCGGAACGACCAGATGCCGTCACCAGCAGACGCAGCAGTCGATGTTATGTCCTTCAACTCGAACGAGCCGGACTGGCCCTTGTGGCGCTTCTTGGCGGCAAACTCCTTCAGCACTTCGGATCCGACGAACATCTCGCCAAGGGTTTTCTTGGCCTCCGGCTCACCGCCACCGCGAACAGACTTCTGCTCGACTGCGGCCAGGCGGGCTTCCAGCTCTTCGCCCTTCTTGCCGAGTTCGACGATTTCAGTCTTGGTCGATTCCAGAACTTGGCCATGTTCCTTGATGTCGGTTTCGGTCTTGGCAATTGCCGTGGTCAACTCTTGCGAATGACCCTTGAGCGCCTCGAGCACGACATCTTTAACGCTCGGCTCGCCTACCTCACCGCGCTGCATCGACGTGCGAGGCGCGGCATAGCCGGCCGGGGCGCGCTCTGCGAGCATTGCGACGATGGCGATGGTTGCGACGGACGCACCCAACGACATCAGGCTGACACCCATCAGCATCGGGATCGATGCGGCGAGTGCGATAGCCAGCAGCACGAAGGCTGCGGACAGCTTGAACTTACCCATGATCTTTCTCCTATTCGCCCAAACGCGGGGCAGATTTGATAGCCGCCAGGATGGCCGCCAGTTCATCACTCGCCGTTGCGTCGGACTCGCTCCGAAGCAGATGCGCAAGACCCTTGCCGGCGATGGCCGTGGCTTGCGTTTTCGAAAAGCCTGCCTCGCGCAGGAACCTTTCAAATTCTTTCAGTGTCGGCATTTCGCCGGCAACTATAGCATTTTTCACGCTGTCTACAGTTGACAGCGTGTTCGCTGGGAAGGTGACAATCGATCCTTCCCACAGCTTCAGTTCGGTCAGCTTGCGCGAGCGGCTCAACTTGTCCATCTCGTCAGCAATAGTCTCAAAGCCAATCGACATCCCATCGATGACTTTGTGCTTCATGAGCGCGTGCGCCTCTCTGGCGCGCTGGACGTCGGCGACCAAGAGCACCCCCTCGACATAAAGCCCCTTTTCATCCTGCTGCATGAGGGTGAACGGGCCGACGGGCTCATAACTGCGATGCTGCCACAGGACAGGGGGGAGGCGACCTTTGGCGGTCCACTCGGCCAGGGTCTTCGTGAATGCGCCAGGCATCACAATCTCTTGGTAGGAATCGACGTTATTGAAAACCGACAGATAGCCGGAGAACTCGCCGGTTTCCTGAACCTCTTTAACCTCAAGAGGAAACGTCTTGTATTCCATCTTCATTGCTCGCCCTCTTTGAGCCAGTGCATTAGCGCCGCGCGGACGGCCTGCGATTCGGTCCCTGCGCCCAGCATTGCCAATGGCGCGAGGTTGGTTTGAGCAGTATAAATGTTTCCGCCTTCAATTGCAGTCAGGTTTTCCAGGCGACGGACTTCGTTGCGCGACATCCACCCGTTCTGCAGGGCGGTCGAATAGAAGTTCGTGCGGGCGGTCGTGTCGGCGCGCAGAAGGCCGTCAACCGTGAATTCAGCGTAGTATCGCATTTGCTCGACCGGGGAAAGCAGGCTATCCCAGATCGCCTGCTCGATGCGCTTGAGCCATGGGCGCAGGCCGTACTGGAGGAACCACAGGTTCAGCTGCTCGGAGGAACTGGCCCAGCTCGACGCCTTGTCGGTCGCGCCGATCATGGATGGCGGAACGCCAAACCAGCGGCAGACCTCCTCGATGGAGAACACTCGGGATTCCAGTAGCTGCGCGTCGGTTGGGTTGATGCCGATAGTCTCGGCCTTCATACCGCCCTCAAGGACGGCAGGCTTGCCAGCGTTCATGGCGCCGCTGATGGCGTCAACGCTCAATCGGAAGTCGGCGCGCTGCTCAGGTTTCAACACTCGGTCGATGGTGAATGCGACGGTCTGCGACAGGCCATTCTTGAACGTGCCATTGGCGGCAGAGTTGCCAGCCAATGCAGATCCGAACACCTCGACGCCGTATTTGATGACGGACATCCCGAAGCGGCCATTCAGGCTGAAGCCAGGGACGTGGAAAATATCGTCCTCGGGAATAATCCGCTGCTTGCCGTCGATCTCGGTATAACGGTATTCGATCTCACCGTTGAGTCGGCGGCACCATGTCAGGCGCTCAGAGCACAGGAACTCAAGCGCTACGATCCGGCCGGCGATGCGCTTTTTCTCGGCGAACCCGTTGCCGTGCAACAGAGCGTTGCCGATGATCGACTCCCAAAACATGACAGCCGTCATGTCGGCGCTGGGCTTCGAGTGGATCAGGCGGGCAACCGGGAGGTTATCAGCCAGGCGGCGACTACCATCCGGCAGGCGTTCGTACAGTCCAACCGGCAGAGTAGCGATGGTCTGCGCCACCAGCCGGGTGCAGGCCCACACGGATGACAGGGTAAGCGCCTTGTCCGAGCTGACGGTTATCCCAGCCTCTGACTCGCGGCCGTACCATTGCGCCCAGTGATCGGCGTCGGCGAAACCGAAGCCAAGCCAATTCAAGATTGCCGATTTGATCTTGCCGGGCTTCTGGTCTTTGGTCTTCATCCGATTATCGGGGCCTTTATGAAGTCGGCAAAATCGCCATCGTCGGTTCCTGCGGTCATGATGCCGACAGCCATCAACAGCGCAGCCATGTCATCGATCTTGTCCGCCGATCTCTTCTTGTCTGGCGCCATGTTCAGGTTCACGTCGCGCCTGGCTACCACGTTGGACGCGCACCAGTTGAGGAATGGGTCGCCACCGTGCGCCAGTTTACCCGCAATATACGCGTGTTCCAATGCCTGCATGGCCGGGTGATAACTCTTCGGCCCCTGCACGAATTCTATCATAGGCATTTCAGATTCTATTAATCGATTGACAAGATCCGATGCATTCCATTTATCGTACGCGATTTCCTGAATGTTGAACCGGTCGCGCATGGCCATTAGGTCAGCTTCAATGATGGCGTAGTCGGTGACGTTGCCTTCAGTCTGCTTGAGTAGCCCGACCTCTACCCAGGCGGCATACGGTACGGTGCCGCGCTCGGTGCGAAACGCTACCGCACTCTCGGGTGCCCAGCGCCAGCCGTAGGTGTACAGCACGCCATCCACATTCCAAACCAACCGGAACGCGGCAATGTCGGTGGTGCTCGCCAGGTCCAGGCCACCCCAGCACGGGTACTGCTCGAGCCAATCCAGATCGACAACGCCGCCGCACGCCTGCCATTTGGTCAGGTCAATCCAACCATCTGCAGTTGAGGCCGGGCGATTGAGTCGCTTAATCCTGAACTCGGCCAGCTTGCTGGGCATCTGCTTGGCTTCGATGGCCTCCTTTCGGATCGCCGTCATCAAGTGAGGGTTGATGCTCATTAGGGGGTTGGCTTTGATCCAGCAGGACTCATCAAACTCGTTGTCGGCTTTGATGCCTGCCGCCTTGTCCTCTTCGTCCACGGCGTAGAACACAACGAGGAAGTGATCAGCGGTCTGGCCGAACACGCCGGACAGAAGCCGCTTGACGAACATGCGAATCTCGGCCCACGGCCCAGGGTTGGTGTAGCCCTCGGTCGTGGTGTACAGCCATAGCGGGTTGCCGCGGGCGCCGGCTGCGGAGGTCAGGACGTTGAGGAGGTCGGCTGTCTTGTGTGCGTGGATCTCATCCAGGCCCACATGCGACGGGTTAAGACCGTCCTGGGTTGACGCCTTCGCATGGACAGGCTTGAAGCTGGCGCCGGTTTCGAATCGGCTGATTGACTTGGCCCAGCATTCCAGGCCGAACGCCTCGCGCAGATCTGGAGTCTTCTCTACCTGGCGCTTGGCGACGTTGAAGATGATCGACGCTTGCTGAAAGGTGGTCGCGGCGCTGATGACCTGGGCGCCTTCCTCGGGCTCACAGCACAGGCAGTAATTCAGGATGGCAGAGCTGAGCGTCGACTTGGCGTTCTTGCGGGCGACGGCGAACAGGGCGGAGGTGAATCGGCGCGGGTGGAAGTCGCCCCACCCTTCGATGAATACCGACGCACGCTTGCGGAATCCAAACAGTTGCACGACGAAAAAGATGTGACTCTCGTGCATGACGATGTGCGGCGTGTCCCATTTCCCCTCGACGTGCGGCAGCTTCTCGATGAAGTCGCAGGCGTCCTGGGCGTGCCATGAGTCGAACAGGAATTCACAATCTTTGCGCTTTGCGCGCTTGAGGTCAGCCAGGAATCGTTGTGATGCTTCGCGGATCAGCCGGCCATGGCGCTTGCGCTTCTTGTCAGCAACGGCCGACTTGGCGTAATCGGTCGCAATGGATACAAAGTCACGCACCTTTTTTCCCGTTGTTCGCGAACTTGTTGCCCTTGTCCGCGTCGGCGCCAGCGGCCTTGACCTTGCCCTGGGCTACTGGAGTTAGGCCGAAATCGTTCGCGAGGTTGCGCAGGCAGCCAATCAGGCTGGCGGTAGGTGACTCGCCGGCAGCATAGAGCTGCACGACCTTCCCGTGGAGGGCGCACATCTGCGCCAGCGGGCCAAGTGCGGCCTCGGTCAGCAACTTGTTGGCCATGAGGATCGGGACCAGGCGATCCCACTCTTTCACGGCGTGCGCGTTCGGCATCCAGTCTGGTGCGGACGGGCGCTCGACCACAAGGGGTAGTTCGACATCTGGCTCAACCGCACGATCGGGCCGCGCGGTTCCGGCGATGGCCTTCAATTGCGTGGGCTTTCGTGGGTTTGCCATAGCGTTTACCTATCGTAAACTGGTTTTAATGAACTGACTGTATGAAAAAAAGGG
>Ga0299906_10000647_pt1 | contig 31248 bp, 26 predicted proteins | sample RVTome_14_FD_200259 | JGI IMG/M metagenome (GOLD analysis project Ga0299906, IMG submission 200259) | Soil microbial communities from uranium-contaminated site in the Upper Colorado River Basin, Wyoming, United States - RVT145D125 (version 2) ...
CTGAGGTAGAATATTAACCGCGCTTGTAAAACTTGCTGAAGAACAGGTAAATTATGCCTCGCACCCCGACCAGAGATCGCATTGACCCCAAAAAAATTGATACCACCCCGCTGCGGCGCCCCGAATGGATCAAGGTGCGCGCCCCAGCTGGCGAGACTTACGAATGGCTGCAGGAGTTGATGCGCCGGAAGTCCCTGCACACCGTATGCGAGGAGGCCCGCTGCCCCAATATCGGCGAGTGCTGGGGCGCTGGCACGGCCACCTTCTTAATGATGGGCGACGTCTGCACGCGTTCCTGTGGCTTCTGCGATATCAAGCGCGGCCAGCCCTCTCCGCTGGACTGGATGGAGCCGGAGCGCATCGCCCAGGCCGTCCAGAAGATGAACCTGAAACACGCAGTCATCACCAGCGTCAACCGCGATGAACGCAAGGACGGTGGCGCGCCCATCTTCGCCATGGTCATCCGGCGTATCCGGGAGATCCATCCCGGCTGCTCGATCGAGGTGCTGATCCCGGATTTCAAGGGCAGCCTGGAAGCCTTGAAGATCGTCATGGATGCCCGCCCTGAAATTCTCAACCACAACGTGGAGACCGTGCCGCGCCTCTTCAAGAAGGTGCAGCCGCAGGATCGCTACGAATGGGCTGCCGCCACCCTGAGCAATGCCAAGAAGCTCGACCCCGACGTGCTCGCCAAGTCCGGAATCATGCTCGGGTTGGGGGAAACCATCGACGAGATCAAGGCAGTGATGCGCGACCAGCGCAGCTGGGGCGTGGACATCCTGACCATCGGGCAGTATTTGCAGCCCAGCAAGAAACACCTGCCCATCGAGCGCTATTACACGCTGGATGAGTTTGAAGAACTGAACGATTATGGAATGGCTATCGGTTTCAAGTGGGTGGAGAGCGGGCCGCTGGTGCGCTCGTCCTACCACGCCGCTGATCAGGTGCGCGCCCTGAGCATTGTCCACCGCCAGCTTTATGGCGATAACCAATAAAATTAGGACACGGATCGACGCGGATTCTCACGGATACAAAGAACCGCTAAGGCTCGAAGGACGCCAGGGAACGCCAAGGATTTCAATTTACGCTAACCAAACAAGCCATCTGAAACCTCAGTAGACAGCAAAAACGACGCAGCTGTGGGCTGCGTCGTTTGTTCTATCCAAAATTAGATCCGCGTTTATCCGTTTTATCTGTCAAATCCGCGTACTAAATCCGCCTACCAAATCCGTATACAACTTACTCAAGGCAGGCCAGCCACAGAGGCGCTGTGCACGATAGCGACCAGGTTGTCGACGGTGGGGGCCATCAGGTTAAAGAACGGCGCGGGATACAGCCCAATCCAGAAGATCAGGATCAGCAGGGGCACCAGGGTGATGATCTCGCGGAAGGTGAGATCCTGCAGGCCGCGGTTTTCCTCCTTATCCACCGGTCCGAGGAACATCTTCTGGAACATATAAAGGATGTAGATAGCTGCCAGGATCACGCCTACCGCCGCAAAACCCGCATACCAGGGAGAGCCGATTGAATCCGAGCCGAAAGCGCCCAGCAGGATAGTGAATTCTCCGACGAACCCGTTCAGCCCCGGCAATCCCATGGAAGACAGCGCCACGATGAGGGTCAGCGCTGCGTAAATCGGCATGACCTTCCACAAGCCGCCAAATGCATCCATTTCCCGCGTGTGGCGGCGTTCGTAGATCATGCCGACAATGATGAATAGAGCGCCCGTGCTCAGCCCGTGGTTGACCATTTGCAAAATTCCGCCCTGAATGCCCTGAGGATTGAGGGCAAACAGTCCCAGCACTACAAAGCCCAGATGGCTGACGGAGGAATAAGCCACCAGCTTCTTAACGTCCCTCTGCGGGTAAGAAACCGCCGCGCCGTACAGGATACCGATCACGGCCAGCAGCGCCATCCACGGCGCCAGCTGCACCGCCGCCTCGGGAAACAGCGGGATATTGAAGCGGATAAAACCATAAGTGCCCATCTTCAGCAAGACGCCAGCCAGGATGACCGAACCGGCGGTGGGCGCTTCGACGTGCGCATCCGGCAACCAGGAATGTAGCGGCCACATGGGCACCTTGATGGCAAAAGCAGCCGCAAATGCCAGGAAGAGCCAGAACTGGACGTCCGCCGGGATGGCGTTCAAGGCAATCAACTCCGGCAGCGAGAAGGTCCCCTGGCGGATGCCCAGCCACAGGATCGCCAGAAGCATCAGGATCGAACCGGCCATGGTGTAAAGGAAGAACTTGATTGCGGCGTAGAGGCGGTTCGGGCCGCCCCACAGGCCGATCAAGAAATACATCGGCACCAGGGTGAATTCCCAGAAGATGTAGAACAGGAAGAGGTCCATTGCCATGAAGACACCCACCATCCCCACCTCCAGCAGCAAAAAGAAGATCATAAATTCTTTGACGCGCTCCTCAACAGCCGTCCAGGTGGAGAGAATCGAAATGGGGGTCAGCAAAGTGGTCAAAAGGACCAGCAAGATGCTCAGCCCATCGAGCCCTAAATGGTAGGAAATGTTCCAGTCAGCAACTTGAATCCAGGGGAGATTGATGACTAGCTGCAAATCCGGTTCGGAAGCGTCAAACTGCGCCAGCACCCAAAGGGAGATCCCAAAGGTGATCAACGAGGTGATCAAGGCCGTCCACCGGGCAGCATTCTTCTGCTCGGGACTGTAGAACAGGAGCACCAAAACGCCCAGGATGGGGAAAAGGGTGACCAGGGTCAGGGGATGTAAGAGAAATTCCATGGCGATTCCTCACTAAAGATCAGATAAAAGAACCGAAATATCCAGCTACCGCAAAATCAGGTAACCTAACATCACGACAACGCCAATGAAAACGACCAGGGCGTAAGAGCGCACGAATCCGGTCTGGGCCCGGCGTAGATTCACCGATAACCAGGCAATGGCTCCGGCAAGCCGGTTGCCAATGCCATCGATGATACCCAGATCGATCGGCTGCGCCAGGAAGCGAGATAGGCCATTAAAACCAGCCACAATCACAGAGTCATGGAACCAGTCGTGCCAGAAACGCCAGTCGATCGTAAACGCCAGGAAACGCGACAGGTCAATGTAGCGGTTGACAAATAGCGCCCAGTACAATTCATCGACCCACCATTTTCGCTCCATACCGGTAAAGATCGGGCCCAGGATCGGACGTAAAGGATCATCCGGCCGCCTGGCAGGCGGCAATTGCTGCACTCGCTGGTAGCGCCGGGAATAGATCAACCACGCCAGGAACAGCCCGGCAAGCGCCAGGAGCGTTGAGATGCCCGCCACAAGGATATTGAACTCTCCCGCATGGACCTCCTCTAACGTGTGCTCCAGCCAGTCGGTAAAGGTATGTACTCCCGGCAAGTTGAGGGCGCCCCCGACGACGGAGAGCAGCGCCAGCACTATCAAGGGCACGGTCATCACCGGCGGATTTTCCTCGGCGTAGGCGGCTGCTTCTGAACGGGGCTGGCCGAAAAAGACCATGAGCAGCTGGCGGCCGATATAAAAAGCGGTGAAGAAGGCCGCGATCGTCAGTAATATATAAACCGTATTGTTGATCTCGCTGGCCTCTGCCAGAATCTCATCTTTAGAGAAGAAGGCAGCCAAGGGAGGGATACCCGCCAAGGTGATCCCTCCGATCATGTAAACGATATAAGTGGTCCTCATGCGGTCACGGAGCCCTCCCATGATGCGCATATCGTTGGGATCAATGTGGGCGCCGCCTTTGGCCTTGCTCTTGCCGTGCCCGTGCTTTTCTACGTGGTGGTGACCGCGTTCAATGCCCTGGATCACGGAACCGGCTGAGAGGAACAACAGCGCTTTAAAGAAGGCGTGGGTGACCAGATGGAACATCCCGGCGACGAAAGCGCCCATGCCCACCGCCGCTACCATGAATCCCAGTTGGCTGATGGTGGAATAAGCCAGCACTTTTTTAATATCAAACTGACCGACGGCGATGGTGGCAGCGAAAAGGGCGGTTATCCCTCCCACCAGGGCGACGGTGTTTTGGGCTGCTGGAACCAGGGAATATAAGACATGAGAACGGGCGATGAGGTATACGCCGGCGGTCACCATGGTCGCGGCGTGGATGAGGGCGGATACCGGGGTAGGACCGGCCATGGCGTCGGGCAACCAGACAAACAGGGGCAGCTGCGCCGACTTGCCGGTCACGCCCAGCAGCATAAATAAGGTTATCACCAGGATGACGCCCGGCATGGCTTCCGCCACCTGTGGGGCCATCTCGAAGACCTCGTCGAAGGTCAAGGTGCCAAAAGCCCAAAACATGGTAAACAGCGCAATCAGCAGGCCAAAATCGCCTATCCGGTTGGTAACGAAAGCTTTCTGGGCTGCCAGGGCGTTGCCGATACCCTTCTCGCCCTTCTCAAACCAGAAGCCGATCAGCAGATAGGAGCACAGCCCGACGCCTTCCCACCCGACGAACAGCATCAGGTAGTTGTCGCCAGTCACCAGGATCATCATGGCGACGATAAACAGGTTGAAGAACACAAAAAAGCGCCGGTAGCGACCCGGATCTCCGTTGATGCGCACGTCCTCGTACATATATCCGATGGCATAAATGTGGATCAGGGTGCCAACACCGGACACCACCATCATCATGGTCACCGATAAGGTGTCTACTTGAAAGGCCCAACGCAGCTGCAGGTTGCCTACAGTGATCCACTCTGCCAGGGGCACAACAGCTCCCTCGGGGTGAGCGGATAACGAGATGACCTGGAGAATGGAGACAACAAGTGCCAGACCCGAAGCGGCGCTGCCTAACCATCCGGGGCCTCGATCTCCCAAGCGCCTGCCGATGAGGATGTTGAGAATGATTCCGATCGCAGGGAAAAAGACCACCCAGGGCACCAGGGAAAAATACCCGGCGGATGATGCAGCTTCTTGTAGAAACATAGACGCACTCTCCAGTTTCGGCCCCAGAAACTCACCCCTTCATTAGCTTGGTCTATATTATCATATCGATATCAAGGTGTCAAATTTCACAATCCCTGAAATCCAACCTTCGCAAGGTTCTGCACCAAGATCTGGCTAATTAATCACCTGGTATATCGACACACCCTGATGTTGATACACCTGGCTCAAATAAGGACAGCCCTGCAGTTGAACCGGTTGAAGCAGGCCATGTTCCTGGACCAAATAAACGTGGGTTAAGCCAGCGGCTTGCAGCAAATCCTGGAATTCGCTCGAACAGCCCTTTTCCAACTTGCTGGCCTGCTCTGCGAACTTATTGATCTGTTGCAGATATTCCGGCTCACCCAGGATATACATGACCGGCGGGAGCAAAGTCTGGCGACCGGTCAGCGGGTGAACCCACCAGCCTCCATCCACGCCGCGGTAAGTTCCGTACTGCCAGGGAGCAACATTGATGAAAAAGCGCGCTTGGGAGGGCGTGTTTTCCGTAATCCAATGCATCGCTTGTAGATCGGCGCCGGTGGCAAATACCGTTGCCGGGTTGAGAATAGCGCGGGTATCGCGCACCCCCCACAAAAGCAGGCTGAGGACGGCCGCCGCCAGGCTCAGGCCGGCCAACCGGGGAAAACCAGCTTGGGATCGCTCACCTGCGGTAAACAGGAAGTCTGCAGCCCATAAAGCAGCCGGCAAAAACAGGACGATCACGCCATGATCGGGGCGGAAAGGACTGAGATTTATTCCCCACGGGACACACAAGAGCACCAGGGCAACCGTCCATCCCACAAAGGAACGGCACTTACCGCTGATGGTTGCTGCGATGAGCCCGAAGAGCGCCAGGGCTAATAGAAGGTAATTGCGGTTAGGGCCGGCCATGCGCCACAAGTAAGAAAGATAGCCGGGGAAATAAAGCGTATCCAATGAGTCGGCCGGCAGCACCGTTTCCACGCTGACGTAATTGTTCGAGAATTCCCAGACGCGCAGCATCCAGGGCAAGGCCAAGAGCGCGCCGGCGGCGGAGGCAAGAAATAGCAAAAGAAAGCGGCTTTGGTCACCAGGATGGTGACCAAAGCCGCTTTCTTTCCACTTTCTTCTCTGTCGAAGATCGTGCATCCCGGCCTCAGCGCCCAAAAAGAGGAGGAAGAGCGCCAGCAAAAGAGCGGCGAAATAATGGGCTAAAAGCAGGCCGGCCGTAAACAAAACCAACCGGGCGATCCGCCGCGGCCTGTAAGCGCGGGTCTCAGCCCCGCCCTCTTCCAGCAGGTCGATCCCAGCCGCCATCCCTAAGGGGAGCAACACAAGTCCCGCGAGCAAGGTATAACGTCCCCACGTGGCGTAGTAAGCGGGCATATGGGAGACAAACCCCACCAACAGGGCAGCCAGACCCGCCCGCCGCCAATCATGCCAAAGGGAAAGCCCCAGGCGGTATACAGAGAGAGCAACCGCCGCGTTTAAGACCTGCCCGATCACCAGCACGGACTGTTCAGGCGGCAAGCTGGACCAAAACGAAAATGCCGCGCTTATGGCATGAAAGGCGAAGTGGTAATAAAAAGGTACGGCGAGGTAAGGATCCAGGGTAGCTGGAACACCACCGGTTTCCAGCATTACGCGGGTGATGAGGACGTGGTGCAACGAGTCAACCCAGGCAGGCAGCACCAGCTCCCTCACCTGGTAGAAGCGCCAGGCGAGGATAGCGGTTAGACCGGCCAAAAGGATGGCGTTTTTTAGCCTGCTTCTTGAGCCGCTATCCGATTCGGGCGCCGAGCGGCCACCCTCTCTGGACCGCAAAGCGCTCCTGAGAAACACACCCAACATTACGAGAAAGCCCAACAACGAATAGCTGAGCAAAAGCCAGGCGGATGAAAAATGCCACCCGAGCAGGAAGCCAATCAGCGCTACCAGGGCGGTTGCCGCAATGCTTACACCGATCAAATCAGCAAGATGCGCCAGGAGATCCTCTTCAGTCCGGCGAAACCAGATCGACCAGGCCAGGCCCGGCAGGATCAGAACAATTCCCCCGGCAGTGATTTGCCAAACTTGTGCTGAGTTTATCGAAATACTATTGAAGAGCGGATGCATTTAGCCCAGATAATCACGCAAATGGCGGCTGCGGGTGGGATGGCGTAATTTGCGCAGGGCTTTGGCTTCAATCTGCCGAATCCGTTCGCGGGTTACCTTGAAGTACTGGCCGACTTCCTCCAGGGTGTGATCCTTTCCGTCAATCAAACCAAAGCGCAACTCCAAGACCTCGCGCTCGCGCTCGGAGAGCACCGCCAGGGCGTTTTTCACCTGTTCTCGCAGCATCTCACGGTCGGCGGCATCCGTTGGCTCAAGAGCATCCTCATCTTCAATGAAATCCCCCAGCTGGCTGCTATCTTCGCTGCCCACCGGGCTTTCCAGCGACATGGGTTCTTCGGCGGCGCGCAAGATGCGATTGACCTTGCTTGCTGCTCGCGCCCACCTGCGGCGTACGTCCATAGGGAGATCCGCCTCTGACGTTGGGCTTGTGAGAACATCGTCGCCCAACGTACGCCGGATCAATTGTTCATCCTGCGCCTCGAGGAAGCCCGCTTCCAGTGCCAGCTCCTCGCTGGACGGCTCGCGTTCCAACTGCTGCACCAGGCGACGCTGCACCCGCACCAGACGGTTAATCGACTCAAACACGTGGACAGGGATGCGAATCGTGCGGGCCTGGTCGGCAATGGATCGGCTGATTGACTGGCGGATCCACCAGGTCGCGTAAGTGCTGAACTTGTAGCCCCTGGCCGGGTCGAACTTCGCCACAGCTCGCAACAGCCCTATGTTTCCTTCCTGGATTAGATCCAGGAAGGAGCTGCCCCGTCCGATGTAGCGCTTTGCCACGCTAACCACCAGGCGCAAATTTGCCCGGATGATCGCCTGGTGCGATTCCTGGGCGCGCATCCGGATCTTTTCTAACTCTTCCAGAAGCACGTCCTGATCAGGCAGGTACCGAGAAAAAGTTCGATAAGAGGGCACACCCACCCGGCCCTCGAGGTATTCACGCAATTTTTCAGCCAGTTCGCCAGGCATGACATAAAAACACAAGAAAACCGTGAAGGCATTCCGGGCAACGTTGTCCCAGAGATTATCCTTGCCCCATAAGCCGTTATCTAGATAAGAACGGAGATAGGAAGGTGAGACACAATCCCAGGTATCGCGCAGCAGCTGCGCCTCCGTAAGCATGCGGCTGAGATCCGGCTGGTCGTACCCCATCCGGGCCGTTTCCTTTTCCACGCGCTGCCATGCTGTGCACAACTCGTCATATACAGCGCGATAGGTGCTTTGCGGCTGGCTATCGCCGCGGCGCGCGATGGGATGCTGGCGAATAAGCGAATCGATCCGCCGGGCGGCGATCAACCGCGTAGCCAGCCAGAATTCATGATCCGGATCCAGCAGATCGATCCCCCCGATCTCTTTGAGATAGAGCCGCACCGGGTCATCGCTGAGTTCAATGATTAAACCAGGATTGCTGGCGACATCCAAAGGCTCATCTTTGACAAGCTCCTCGAGATCCTGCTCTTCTCGAGACAGCTCTTCTTCGTTCGGCTCTGCGTCTTCGTCATCAAGGCTTTCTTCGTTGAGCACCTCATCGAATTCGTCGGCGGCAAGCTGGAGGTCGTAGCGCTCCTCAGCTTCAGAAGAGGCAGCTTCCGGCAATTCTTCAAACTTATTATTGGACGATTCCTGATTCTTACCAGTCATTGTCTCGTGTTAGGCTTGTCGAATCAAATGCACGTTCGCTATACCGCCCTAGCGCCTGGTCGAGACGATCCCGGGTTTCAATGTAATGCTTCATCGTCTGTAAGTACTCGCGGGCACGTATGTCGCCCGACTCTTGGGCCTCCTCCATTAAAAACCGCAGATGATCAACATGCTGGTGCAAATTACGCCGCCGAAGGTCCAGAAGAGTTCGCACCAAATCGGCCAGCACGCGTTCTTCATTGGGATCCAACTTTTCTGTCCCTGCCAGCAGCCGGTCGGCTGCTTCCATGAGAGGCAACGAGAGGCTGTTGAGCACAAAGTGAAGCGGTTCGGCATGGTCCTGTTCCAGTGAGCTTTCAATTAACCGCAACAAGGTTTTGTGATCTGCCGATTGAAAATCATCCAGTGAAAGCCTGCCCAGGCCCCGCTCTTGTAAGGCGCGATCCACCCGGTATACCAGATCAGGACGCCGCAACAGAATGCCCAGGCAGTGAGCCTCCAAAACGAGACGAGATTCCAGCGGATCGCTTATGCGAACGGCAGGGCTTTCCCGCAGTTTAACTGTCTCCTGCGTGGCGGCCCGCCGTGAGGTGCGCCTCCGGGAAGCCCTTTGACCGCCCTCGCTGATCAGGGCGCGTTCATCTACCTGAAGCAAACGCGCCAGTCGCTGCCGGTAAGTTTCCCGCTCTATGGGACTGGGAACATCTTCGATGAGGGGAAGAACCTGGGCCGCAATCTCGGATTTGGTCTTGGCGTCCTCGACATCACGACCTTGAGCCAGGGTCCGCATGACATGGATCACGATCGGCTGTGCATTTTCAAGGATACGCTGCCACTCCCCTGGATCCTGGTTGACGATATCATCAGGGTCCAGACCTTCAGGCAGCGTGGTCACACGGATATCCGCCTTCAGGCGCGCCTCGTGCCCCAACAAACCACGGGCGTCAAACACCGGGTCGGACTCGCGATCCAGGGTCTGCCGGGCGATCTGGAGGCCGCGCAGCGTGGCTTTGTCTCCAGCTGCATCGGCATCCAGGGCGAGCACAATCCGGCGCGTATAGCGTTTGAGCAGGCGCAGCTGATGCTCTGTGAGAGCAGTGCCCATGGGGGAAACGGCGTCGGCGTAACCGGCCTGGTGAAGGGCAATCACATCCAGGTAACCTTCTACAATTACCCCTTGATCCTGGGTCCTGATGGTCTTGCGGGCTCGATCCAATCCGTAAAGCAGGCGACTTTTATCAAACAAACCGGTTTGGGGAGAATTCAAAAACTTGGGTACATCATCCGGGTTGAGAACGCGCGCCCCAAAACCGGCAATGCGTCCGCGTTCATCGCGTATGGGGAACATTACCCGGTTGCGGAAGCGGTCGTAAATGCTGCCCGCCTCGCTCTCCGAGACCAGCCCGCAAGCCAGAAGATCTGCATCAGAATAACTCCTGGATTTGAAATGCTGTGTGGCAGCGTCCCAGGCATCCGGCGCATAGCCCAGGCCAAAGACCTCAATAGTCTCGTCAGTCAAGCCGCGTCTCTGTCGCAAGTACTCCAAGGCCTTCTCGCCAGCCAGTGACTTTAACAGGTTGTGACGATAAAAAGTGACCGCTTCTTCTAATAAGGCGCGCAGCCCTTCATTTTCTTCTTCGGCGGCCTGTTCTCTGGGTGAAGGAGGCTTGAGCTCAATTCCGGCGCGCTCGGCCAGATACTGCAGGGCTTCTGGGAAGTCCCAGCCCTCTTTTTTCATCACAAAACTGATGGCATCTCCCCCTTCGTTGCATTGACCAAAGCAGCGCCAGGTATCCGTGTCCGGGAAAACGACAAATGCCGGAGTGCGCGTGTTGCTATGGAAGGGGCAGAAACCGGTGTAATTCTTCCCCGACTTTCGCAATTGTACTGATTCAGAGATCAGATCTACAATGTCGACACGGTCTTTGACTTCGTCTAGGACAGTCATTGAATAATAGTAGCCTATCAGGCAAATCGATACGCGGGTTATAAATTATACCAGTCGGGGGCAAAATGGAGCTTGCAACTAGCTATAATTTGTGTGAGGACGGTTTTAGCCTCTCTAAAAGATCCTGGACCTCAGCCGCAGCTTCCGGCGGCAACCGGTCCAAATCAGGGTCGTGGTCGCCCAGCAAAATCGATACCACCACATCCCCCAGAGCGCGCTCTTCTGGCGGGGCAGTCGGATGTCCGGCCAACCGGCGCATGGTCTCCAAAAGCTGTATGTGCAGATTGAGATCGCCACGCACGGCTCGCTCTACGTAAATGAGCAATTCGTCCAGGGGAACGCCCTCTTCGTTAGCCATCGCATCCTTCCCGCCTGCGTGCCGGTCTATGGTAAGCCGTATAACTCCATGTCGTTAAAAGCCTTCCAGCCTGGACATATCCGCCACGCCTTCCGCCAGGGCAGATATTCTCTGGAGCAAGCCTAAGCGATTCTCACGCAAGGATTGGTCTTCCGCCATCACCAGCACCTCGTCAAAGAAACGGTTGATAACCGGAATCATGGGGAGGAACGCGTCCAGAAAATCATCCACCGAACCGGGCCGGCGCTCGGCGGCTTCGGCCTTGAGGAGCGCCTCGTATAATTCGCTCTCCTCGGGCTCTACAAAGGCCTGTGGATTCACGGTATACCGCTCCTGGATATCCCTGGTGATGCGAACACAGCGGGCATAAGCCGGAAGGATGGCATGCCAATCGTCGCGCCTGACCCAGAAATCCAGCTGCCTTACAGCTCGAGCAGCGCCCGCCGGGTTTTGTCCCTGGGCAGCCAGGATTGCATCAACGACATCATAGCGATGCCCTTCCTCCAAAAGAAGATTACGGAGACGTTCTACAATAAAGGTCAGGCAAGCGGATTGGCTTTCTTCGCTCACTTGCAGGGGCAAGCGCGCAGCCGCGGCAACCAGAGCGGTCCGCATGTCGAAGTCCAAATCCCAGGAAATCAAGTTGCCCACCAGGCCCAGCGCAGCCCGGCGCAAGGCAAATGGGTCTTTCGCGCCTGTAGGTGCCAGTCCTGCGGCAAAAAGACCGGAAAGCGTATCCAGGCGATCGGCAATCCCCACTGCCAGGCCAAGCCTGGTGGCGGGTAGGTCATCCCCGGCGTAGCGCGGCAGGTAATGTTCAAAGATAGCCGTTGCTACCGCCGCCGGTTCACCAGAATATAGGGCATAGTAGCGCCCCATAATGCCCTGCAAAGAAGTCATCTCTACAACCATTCTGGTCACCAAGTCCGCTTTGCTAAGTTCGGCGGCCCGGCGCGCTGCGGCAGTATCCTCGGCAGTGAGGCCCAGCTGCGGAGCCAGGTCAAGGACCAAATCTCGAACACGGTGGGTCTTATCCAGCATGGAACCCAATTCGGCCTGGAAGATCAATTTACCCAGCTGCGGGACATAGGCCTCGAGCGGTTTTTTTAGATCTTCGGTCACGAAGAAGGCCGCATCGGCGAAGCGGGCGCGAATGACATGTTCATTGCCTTCCACCACCAGTTCCATGTGCTGAAGCGAAGCCTGCTCAGAGGCGCGGCCATTACAGGGGGCATTGGCTACAGCGATGAAGTACGGCAAAAGCTTCCGGTCCTTCTCTACGGGGAAATAGCGCTGGTGCTTTTTCATAACCGAGACCAGTACCTCAGGTGGCAATTCCAGGTGGGAAGGATCAAAGGAGCCACGCAGAGCACCGGGAGCTTCAACCAGGTTGGTCACTTCTGCCAGCAAGGCCGCGTCTGCACTAATCTCACCGTCGACTTCGGCCGCCAGACCATCGATCTGAGATTTAATCGTGCTTTGCCGTTCCCCAACATCCAGGATAATGCCTTGCTTCTCAAGCAGATGGAAGTAGTCTGCGGGAGAATTAACCGGGATCGTCTCGGTTTCACAAAAGCGGAGACCGCGCGTGGTTTTTTCAGAACGCAGTCCGGCATGTTCAAAGGGCACAACCTGGTCTCCGTGTAGACACAACAGCCAGCGAATCGGCCGCGAAAATGCCGCGTTGGTGCTGTTCCACCGCATCGTTTTATCGAAACGCAGGGAGGCAATTAATTTGGGTACGGCTTCGGACAGAACGGGAAGCGCAGGACGGCCAGATTCGTGGACCACGGCAACGGAATAACGACCGCCGTCCAATTCGCGGATTTCGAGATCCTCGACCGCCACGCCTTTGCTGCGGGCAAAACCTTCCGCCGCTCTGGTCGGTTGTCCTTCAACGTCAAATGCCCGGTCGGCGGCGGGGCCTTTTACCAGCTGTTCGAGGTCGGATTGCTGCGGGGCCAGGTCATCAATGGAGACTACCAGCCGCCGCGGGGTGCCCATACAGCGAATGTCTCCGTGATCGAGGCGCAAGTCGGTCAATAACTCGGGAAGGCGGGCACGCAGCTGGCCCAGCGCCGAGTCTAGATCCCGTGCTGGCAACTCCTCTGTTCCAATCTCTAGGAGGAAAGGGCTGGGAGACGAGGGATAACCGGCGGAGGTTGGTTGTCGCGCGCTCTCTCCTTTGCTCGCTGGCAGCGATTCGGCCAGCGTATTTCCTTGCCGTTGCCGCTCCCCTGATTCATCAAACCAGGGGTACTCCAATCGCTGGCGTTGGTCTAAATAGGCCTCGGCGACTCCATTGCTAAGGTTGCGCATGCGCCCGAAATAGGCCTGGCGTTCGGTGACGCCGATCGCGCCGCGGGTGTCCAGAATATTGAAGGTATGCGAGCACTTAAGCAGGTAATCATAAGCTGGCAGCACCAGGCCGTTTGAAAGAGCAGCCTGAGATTCTGCTTCAAAGAGATCATACATCGCCCGGAGGCGTTTGATGTCGGCGACTTCGAAATAATATTTGCTGTGCTCCCGCTCGCCTTGAAGGTTTAGCTCGCCATAGGTGATTTTGCCATTCCAGCGAATATCGCGAAAACCAGCGACGCGCTGCAAGGCAATGGCGATGCGATCCAGACCGTAGGTGATCTCAACCGAAACCGGATCCAGGGGGATACCCCCGGCTTGCTGGAAGTAGGTGTACTGGGTGATCTCTTGTCCGTCCAGCCAGACCTCCCAGCCCAGGCCCCAGGCGCCGAAAGCTGGCCATTCCCAGTTATCCTCCACAAAGCGGATGTCGTGTTTATGAGGATCGATTCCTAATGCCTCAAGTGAGCGTAAATAAATTTCTTGCGGGTTTCCGGGATCGGGCTTGAGGATCACCTGGAATTGATAGTGTAATTGCATGCGGTTGGGGTTTTCACCGTAGCGTGCATCGTCTGGGCGGACGGAAGGTTCGACATAACCCACATTCCAGGGTTCAGGACCGAGGACGCGCAGCGCAGTGGCCGGGTTCATCGTCCCGGCGCCCACCTGCGTGTAATACGGCTGCCAGATCAGGCAGCCCTGCTCATCCCAAAAATGCTGCAGGGCCATAATGATAGACTGAAAGTTAAGAGGATTAGCCATAGATCTAAATCATCATTCATCTTGAGTAGACTCATCTAAGAGACGGCGCAGCTCTTCCTCCCAAACATCATCCAAGGGGTCGAAGAGCACCTCATCGAATTCCTCGGATAGACGCGCCATGTAATCACGTACGCCGAGTTGGGGCGCTTTGCGATCAATCTCATCAAGTTTTGAATCGACGACCTCAATCAGGTGATCGCTCTTCTCCTCTAAATCGGAAAGATCAAAATCCGTTCGAAGCATGTAATTTATGCGCCGCATTACGCTCAGCCAGGCCATGAAGTCATTTTCAATGCGAATCGTGTTGCCCATTTGAGCGACCTTTGAAAAGTCGTAGGTAGGTACGAAGGCATAGAAGCCAACGAATTCCCTACCCTGCTCTCCGGCACGGCGACAAAGGTAAGAGCCGATGCTGCTGCCGCCATGATAATCCGAGAGGTTCACCGCTAAATTTTCAATCTCGGGCTTCATTTCCGTCAGACTGTAGATGCACGAAACTGTGCGCTCTTTGTCATACGGCAGCTCACCGTAGACGCCACCAAGGCCAACGATGCGCTTTACGCCCAAGGATTGAGCCACATCGAGAAAGGCAGCCACATAACGGTCGATATCCAGGTGAGGCTCGTCACCCAAGAAGTACACTACGCCTCTGCTTTCATCACCGGCATAAAATAGCTCATTCCGCCGCTCCTCCAGGGAGGCAGGATAGCCGCTTTCGAACCTTACAACCGGGCGCACGAGATCATGCGTACCGGGAATCTGGAATAAGTAAAAGCCATTCGATCGGATCATCCCGATCTGCCGGGCGCCGGTTCTCTGGACAAGGTATTTTGGCAGACCTGAAGAAATCGAACCGGCATCCGCCCACTGGCGCCAGCCTGCGATCATGTAAATCTCTTTTGCTTCCGGTCGTTCCCAGATGTCTACAACGTCAGACATAATTACACCCTCCAATCTATCTGAGGGAAAGGATAGCTTCCCTCAACCATTCGCAATTTGGGTTAGTTTGATATCAGTATTATATTATGCTATCTTCGTTGAAAACAACGTGCTTTCCCGACTTGGTAAACAAAGACCGCCGAAGCGATCGGCGGTCGAGTATCCATAGGAACATGCTAAGCTCTATGGCTCCAATCCTAATCTAATTCTCCCGCCAGTTCTTTGTCAATCACTTGTTGGAAGACTTCGTAAGGCTGGGCACCAACCACCGCAATTCCGTTAATAAAGAAAGTTGGCGTGGAGCGTACGCCCAGTTCCGAGGCGTAGGCATAATCGGCCTGAACTTCATCCCGGTAGCGGCGTGTCTCCACACACTCGTTGAAGGCATCCACATCCAGGCCTAAATCCTGAGCGTACTGCTGGTAGGCATCTGCACTTAGAGCCAGCTCCATGCCAAAAAGCTTTTCGTGGAATTCCCAGAAAGAATCCTGCTCGTAGGCACAGTTGGCTGCTTCAGCGGCTGGAACGGCACTCGGGTGAATGGAGAAGAGCGGGAAGTCACGATAGACCATGCGGACCTGATCCGGGTAATCCTCAAACAGGCGCCCATAGACTTCGGCATGCCACTTGCGACAGTATGGGCATTCATAATCGCTGAATTCGATGATAGTAATGGGAGCGTCTTCAGGACCTCGGATAGGATCATCGTCAATGGTGACGTCGTAGCGAGTAATTTGTTGTGCTTGGTCGGCTGCCGCAGCTTGCGGCTGCGAAGAGGTTGATTCCGCCGGGTTCGCCTGGGGTGCGGCTGCAGCTGCTTGGGGGCCAGGGACAGGCGCACGTCCCCAGAAAATATAACCTAAACTTAATCCGGCGACAAAAGCCAACGGTAGCAGGACCGCATACAAGTGGGATCTCTTAAAGGTAATGGTATCCTCAGATTTCGTTGTTTCAGGCTTTTCAATTTCTTCGACCCGGAATTCACCAGCCTGGTCAGTCTCAAACTCGGGCTGTTGCGGCACTTCTAAAGGTTCTGTCATGGTGCGGGGATTATAACATGTGCTCCAGGATTAGATGATCGATAATTTGGGTCTTTTTGGCTCCAATAAACTGATGAACTGCTCTTCCATCGCGCGCTTCAACTTCAACTTCGAACACTCTCGGTTAATGAATGAATTCCGGATGCGCCATTCGGATGAGGATCGGAAGGATCAGTCTCCTGCAATTCGCCGCTGCCGTCATACGCCCGCACGCGGAATGTATGGCGACCAATTTCGGACTTCCACTCATAACGCCATTGTACCCAAGCCAGGGGACTCAGCGGAGGGTTGCGCAGCTCGGCTTCTTGCCACGGTCCATCGTCCACCTGGACCTCAACTTTGCTGATGCCGCGCGCTCCTGCATAGGCAATGCCTCCAACCGGAATAATGCCTGTTCCCAGGTCCTCTTCTCCAACAGCCACTGTGTCGATTACAGAGGTGGTCTTGGGAATGGCCTCTTCGCTCCAGCCCCGATCGACCCAGTAACCCGCGCCGTCATGATCTATTGCTTCCAGGCGAGTGATCCATTTAGGCTGTTTCATGCCATAATGGTTAGGAATGAAGATCCGTAAAGGATGGCCATGTTTCTCGGGCAAGGGTTCACCGTTCATCTCGTATACCAATAAAGTACGATCATCCATGGCTTCTTCCAAAGGAAGACTCTCATAAAAACCATCAACCGCTTCCATAGCAATTTCCTGGACGCCGCGCCGTAAGCCAGCTTCCTCCAGCAGGTCTTTCAAGCGCACTCCGGTCCATACGCTCGTACTGATGAGATCGCCTCCAATCCGGTTTGATATGCATGACAGCGTGATTACCTGGCTAACTGAGGGGCGGGACCGGAGTTCAGCCAGAGTCAACGACAGCGTTTGGAAAACCAGGCCCCCCACTTCTAACCGCCAGGTTTCTCCGTCAACCTCTGGCGGGCGGGTGTTGATGTCGATGCGATAAAAATTATCGTTTGCAGTCAATTCCGGCCGGGTGCCCGCAACCGGTTCGAAACGATCCTCCAAGACATCCTGAGGTGGGGACGCCGCCGGACCGGAGGTGTTCTGGGCGCCAGGCATCTCGTCCATATCAACTTGCTCGCCGCCCTCCTCTTTGCCCTGATTCGACAAGACGCTGACGCCCAAAGCGGTAACCAAAACCGTGAACGAGCCGGCGCCTACCAGGTAGAGAAATTGGCGGCGGCTGAGGGTTGATTCTGCAGGGGTCTGTGGCTGTGGGGCGGTCTCAAGTATCAGGCGAGCCAGTACCGCACCCCAGACCAGGTAAATGACGGCCAACCCCAAGACCGTACCAAACCGTCCCGCAGCGGGGAGGCCAAACTCGATTTCAATCAAAATCACCGGAGCCAGCAATAGGAGACCGGTTAAAGCGCCCAGCCCGATCAACCTTGCGGGGCTTCGCCGCCCCACAGCTGCCAGAAAAATTCCAAAGAGTGCGCCAACAAAGACGAACTGCAAAATGGCGATTGCCTGCTCGACCAGTTTACCAACTGCGGAGGTCGGGCCCAAGTTAAGCTCTGTAATCACCATGACCATCGTATCGATGACAAAAGTGATCAATCGACCGGGTAGAACTCGCGCCATCCAATCAAAGATATCAAAAGGCACGAAAGGCAATCCCAGTATGAGCTCCAATAGATAATTCAGCGCGACAAAGATTAAGCCAGTCAAGCTGCCGAATAACGCCCCCGTAATTAATGATATTCGTTTCTCGTTTCCCACCTTCCTCTCCTTCCTACGGATACGCTTCTGCTAATAGGGTTTGGATCGCGGCTTCGGTCTCTTCATAGCGACCTTCGCCGATGTGCCTATAACGGATGTTTCCCGATTTATCGATCAGGTAGAGGGACGGCCAATACCTGTTATTATACGCCCTCCAGGTCTTCCCCTCATTGTCCTGAGCAACCGGATAATTGACTTCAAGCCTCTCCACGGCCTGGATCAGGTTGTCAAGCTCCCGTTCATAAGAAAACTCAGGGAAATGGTTTCCGATGACAACAAGGCCCTGGTCGTGATATTCTTCGTGCCAGCCCCTCAACGAGGGGATCACATGCTGGCAGTTTATTCAACCGAAGGTCCACATATCGAGCAAGACAACCTGGCCGCGCAAATCCGCCAGCCGTAACGGCTGATCAGTATTTAGCCAGATCTCATTGGTGAGCTCGGGCGCGGGGCCGTAATCCTCCAAAATCAACTGGGTCTCCTGGGTCCTTTCGCTTTTCTGCTCAGATGGGTTGCGGTCCACGGAATGGTCCGGATTTGCGCCCAGATCACCGCCAAATAGGCTGGTACAGGCGGTCAGGAAAAAAGCAGTCAGCCCAATCAAAAAATGCTTCATGATACCAGCTCCTCAACCTAAGAATTTATAACCGGCCCCTCCCACTCTTTGCCTGAACCAAATTGTAACCAGCAAAAATTACAAAACCCTTACAGGAAGATAAAGTCGCCGTGAAGATAATCAAAATGACCGGAGAATACTTGAAAAGCCCGCAGGCCAATCGCCTCCAGGGTTTTTTCAAAAAACATGTAACATATGGCGCTTTTGTTCGTTTAATGTAATGGAAAATAAAATTGTTAACTGGGGGCGGGGGCATGTCGGGTGGGACCCGCCCCGTAAGTAACACCATACACGAACCCAGTGTGCGAGTTGTAGAATCGACTACAACTCGCACACTGGTTAAAAGTAAATCCAGGCCGTCCCGATCGCTATTAAGTCACAAACGGAGCTAGCGGATAACAAATACCCTACCTGCCCAGTTGGGGGGGACAACCAGGCAGGGAGGGCAACCTTATTATTGCACAAAGTTTGTAAGAAATCAAGTATGAATTCCTATCTTCATATAGTACTTTTGTACCTAAAATTGTTTCCTTTCTTGAAGCTACTCATCCACCAGCTCATGTAAATGAGAGGGATGAGCCCGAGTAACCTGCTACTGGCTCCGATCGCCTACACGATAAAAATATTGTGGGCTTTTTTTGATTAACGGGTATAATTGATGCTTGCAAATCCTCGGTCTATGCTTTGCCGGTCGTTACAAATAATATTGTTAATCAGATCCAAGCGGGGCGGTTCATATGCCGTATTTCATTGCTATTGCCAATCAAAAAGGTGGTGTTGCCAAGACCACAACGACGGTTTCCCTCGGCGGCGCCCTGGCACAGAGTGGAAAAGAAGTATTGTTGATCGATCTCGATCCTCAATCTGATTTGACTCTTTCTTTGGGCGTGAGTCCAGGCAAGGCACGCCACGCCATTACCGATGTCCTGTTCAATTGGGCAACTCCAGCGAGCGTAAGCCGGGAAACGAAAGTAAGCGGTCTGGATCTGATCCCTTCAAATCCAGAGATGGAGCTGGCAGAGCGATTTTTGCCAATCAGAAAAAACTTTGAGCATATTCTGCGCAACGCACTGGATAATGCTCCGCTGAATTACGACTTCGTGATTTTCGATTGCCCGCCCGCATTGGGAGCAATTACCACCAACGCTCTGAACGCGGCCCAGATGTTAATCATCCCCACATTACCCGAATTCTTCTCCGTGCACGCCTTGCGAAACGTCCTGGGAGCTTACCGGCGCGTTCGAAATAAAAGCAACCAGAACCTCGTATACCGGGTATTGATCACCATGCAGGATATTCGCAACCGGATTCACCGGGATTTGAGTGTCCAATTAAAAGATAACTTCTCGACAAGCATCTTTAACACCGTTATCCAGATCGATACCAAATTGCGAGAAAGCTCCGTGGCAGGTCTGCCAATTACGCATTACAATCCGCAAAGCCGCAGCGCTGACCAATATATGGCTTTAGCAGCGGAACTGATCCAAAATGTCCAGGAAACTATTCAGCAACCGGCTCGACAGTCTCTTCTCTGAGCCTGAATCGATTAATTCTTACAGCGGTAGCCACCCCGATCAGTCCCTCCCAGGTTGGACCTGGGAATGCGATTCATCTGGGAAAATAATCGCTTGCAGCCCGGAGGTGGAGGAGGTGTTGGGATTCCGCCTGGATGACATTATCGGTCAACCTCTCGCCAGCTTTGCCCTTCCTCCTGACTCGTCTTCAGTGCTTCTTTCCGTCCTGAAGCGAAATCAGTTTCCTGCCGAGCTGGACCTGCAATACCGAAGCCGTGACGGGGCCCCCATCCCGGTCTCCCTGCACATTTTTGACATATCTGATGGTGAGAATAAGCGTTTGGGCGGTTTCGCCCAGGCTTTGTTCATTCCAGGAGGGAAGAGCGCGCCCGCTCAAAACAATCCGCCAGCCGAAGGACCCCTATCCGGGGCAACCAGCTGGAAAGAAAACAGGCTGCAACCGTTCAAAATGGGCCGGGACGTCAAGGCGGACGTTGAAGAGGTCGATAAGCAAAACGGGCAGCACCGGATTGAACGCGAGGATGTCGCTAAAGCGCCACCGGTTGTGCCCAAGGTAACAAAGCAAGCTCGGGCTGGCGAAAAGATCAAACAAATCCTTGAAAACATCCGCCAGAACAACCCCGAGATCAAAAATTCCGAATTCAGCCAGGTAATCGCCAACCAAAAAGAGCAACTAAAGGAAGATCGATCCAAGAGACCGACCGTCACCGGCAGCCTGGCAGGAATCGAGATCCACTCCTATCCGAAAATCGTCGTTCATGAATTTGAATACCGGCTTGAATGGGGGAGTAAGCTCGATCTTGATACTGACGAAGCTGCATTTATCAAGAGCCAAAAATACAAAGCCACAGGTTTGTCGGGTTTACTAAAACGACGATCAGCCCCCAAGGAAATTGTCAAACACGATATATTCTGGATTGCCGTAAGCATCGTCGAAGAAAACGGAAAGCCGAAAGAGCTTTTGGTTAGCTACGACAAAAAACGAACCGGGACCGACAGCATCGAATTTGAACGGTTTCTTCTTAATCCAGAAATCCTGACATCAAAACTTGCGGAAGCACTCAAGGCGCCCTGGCATTCCAGGACCGTCCTGCGGATAGGTGAGGATTATCTGATTCTGAGGTAAACTGGCTATCTCTTCATTCATGGGGGTCATTCAGAAAATACGAGTAATTAGGAGGTAAAGAAATGAACCCGGACAAAGTCGTCCGCGCAGAGCTGCTGCATCTCTTGCGTGGTGGAAACGCACATATGACTTTCGACCAGGCAGTGGCGGACTTCCCGTTGGACAAGATCAACAGCAAGCCACCCAGCACAATTTTTACGCCCTGGCACCTGTTGGAGCACATTCGCATCGCCCAGTGGGACATTCTGGAGTTTATCCAGAATCCAGATCACATATCGCCGTCCTGGCCTGCCGGTTACTGGCCCGCAAGAGGGGCCGAGGCGGACGAAAGCAACTGGAATGAAACAATCGGGTCTTTTCGGGAAGATTTGCAGTCCCTTCAAGATATCGTCAGCAACCCCAATACGGACCTTTATGCTCCCATCCCGCATTCCAGGGATTACACGATCTTTCGAGAAATCCTGGTCGTTTCCGACCACACTGCTTATCACGTTGGTGAGTTCGCTATCCTAAGACAGGTGATGGGCTCATGGCCCGAAGGCAGAAATTGAGGTTAGAATATCATTACCGGTCCGTACTCCATGCGCAGTGACGAAGATTTGTCGGTGGTAATCAAAAACGAATGACGAGAACATATGAATATTGGCGTTTACCGGAAGTTTCTAAACGAACTCATGCAAGATGCCCTGGAAAACACCGATGGATCCACAGCCGAGATCTCGAGATATTTGTGGGATAGGAAGATCTCGGGAATACTTATCCGCCACCGCAAGGAAAAAGAGCGCGCTTTGGAGGATGCCAGGAAGGCCTTCGATGAACACCGTCACTGGCCAATACCCATCGTAATTTCCCATCTTGGGCTTAATCCCGATGATTTTAAGGTTTCCATGTAAGTCTCGATTTAACCCCTACCTGCTCTTTTCAACTTCCAACCAAAGCTCCTCCCCGTCTGTACTCAAATGGATCCAGCCATTCTGGCCGGTGTTCAATATGTGATATCCCTGAAACGCGTGGAACACTTCTAGAGAATCGAAATCTTGCGCGTCGCGGGCCGCCGCGCTCAGCAAAAGAACCTGAGGTTGAAGATTAGCAATCCAGGTTGGGGGATTGGCAGGTGGATAACCATGATCCGCTAACAACAATGCCGTGATCGGACCAACTTCTCGCCCCCAGTCCAGGTATTCCAGATCTTCGAAGTTTGCCCCTATCGGGAGCAATGCGCGGAAGTTCCCCCATTCAAGACATAAAATTGCACCGCGCCTTCCTGTGCTAAGAAAGCGTAGTCTGGCCCCGCTCCCCAGATCCAAAGATTGACCCGTTTGGGCAGAGAGAATCGGAATACCCGCCTCGACAAGGCCTTCGCGCAGTACGCGGGCCTCAATACTCGCGTTCAAGGGACCAGCCCAAAGCACATTAGCAGGCGCGAAGCGTTGAATATTCTGGGAAAGAGCCGCGATTTGATCTCCAACCGGATCTGCCAATATCAGGTAGTCGAGCTCACGATGGAAGAGCGGCAAACGGCGACCCAGCGCGTCTGAGAGCCGGTTTGAGCTGGGCCCGCCGTTGATTAAGATGACGCGACCGGCCGGGCTCTGGATGAGAATGGCGTCACCCCGGCGTGTACCATCGCTAACATCCAGCACCGTGATGTGCAGCTTGCCGTCTGGCAGGCTGGAGACCTCTCGCCAAGCGACCACATTGAATACTGCCAGGCTGAGAAGAGAGAAGCCCATTAAAGCGCTTGCCCAGTTGTTGGCCGGGCTTGAAGATTCCTCGCCTCTCATCGCGGAAAGCAGCTTCTGGACGAGCGGAGCAGCGAATGTCCCTCCGAGCACAATGCCGTAATAAACAAGCACCAGAAGTATTCCGACCCTGCCCAAAGGAATCACGCCGCCCGGGATTTTGGCGATCATTTCCACGACCCGGATGGTATAGCTAACGAAGGGCCAGGCCAGATAAGCAGCCAGCTGTCCAAATGGCTCAAAGACCAGGCCCAAGATGACCGCCAGACCGCCCAATATCATCACCGGAGGCTGGGCTGGCAGGATTAGAGGATTTGCAACCAACGAGCTGAGGGAGAGCTGCCGAAAATAATAAAAGATAATGGGAAGGCCGGTAACCTGGGCAGCCAGGGTGAAAAGGAAGTATTCACCAACCGGGCCGGCGAGGCGCTGTGCAGCCGCAAGTGGCAAACGCCGTGCGGCTAAATTGACAAATGACTGGGAGGCAGCATCGGCATAAAGGACTAAACCCAGTGTGGTCATAAAGGAGAGCTGGAAGCCAACGTCCCATAAGACGTTCGGATTGGAAAACGCCATGAGGGCAGCCACAACTGCCAGGCAGTTGACTCCGTCTTGCCGCCGGCCTATCTGCCGGGCAAACAAGGAGAGACCACTCATGAGCGCCGCCCGGACAACCGCGGCCGCCGCGCCAACCAGCACGGCATAAAGCGTGATGCCGATTCCCGCCGCAATCGCACCTCGCCAGCGACCCAGAAGACGGTTGAACAATATCGTAAATAAGCCGGCAATTATGGAGAAATTAAATCCGGATATCGCAATAATGTGAGATGTCCCCGTGCTGTTAAAGTCATCCTGCACTGTTTCAGGTATGCCTTCTTCGATGCCGAGCAAGATGCCCGCCAACAAACTGGCTTCCGGATCGGGCCACAGGCGATAAATCATGCGGTGGGAGTTTTCTCTAAGAGCGTAAATCGCTCTCAGAATTGGATTTCCCCCAATGGCTGGCTCTATTAACGAGACACGTTTTGCATAAAATACGGCGAAGATGCTCTGGCGAGCCAGGTAACCTTTGTAGTCGAACACCTCATCTTCGGTTGGCTCCTCGAGCATCCCACGGACGGCGACACGATCTCCGTATTGAAAGCTGCCGCCGGACTCAGCCCAGGCAAGCACCTGTCCATGTACCTTGACAATATTCGCATCCTCCCGGCCATGCAGCTGATCCGCTTCGATGAGGAAGGAGATAACGGTATCGCGCTGTTCCGGCGGTTTTACCAATATTCCCTGGACGACGATCTCTTCTTCTATATTGGTGTGAGAGGCGATAAAATCAGGATCCTGCAGATCCGGTTGAGAGTACTGGTAGCGGTAGCCGCCCAAGGACAGGAACAACAGAACTAAAGGAAAAGCGGGAAAACCTCCCAGCAGAATCCCTGAGAAGCGATTGAAAAATTGGATAATGCGAGAGGGGATAAGACTGCGGAAAAATGGTCTGTAAAGCCGACGTGATAATACAAGAAGCAGGGCAAACACCAGCAGGACCAACCAGCCGGATCGGGGAAAAGAAAGGACATCCCCCAGCAGGATACCAGCCAGAAACGCCAGTGAGAGCCACAATAGCGGCATGAGAGCACTCGATGTTTATGTGGATTGGTCAGTTTTGTGGATCAGTTGTTCCGTTTTACGCCGCCCCGGTACAACGCCATGGTTGGCTGAAGGTGGGTGCTTCGCAGGCCTGCAAACACCTGCTTCCCACTCTACTGAGAAGTATACACCTCTTTTTGATAAGGAAACCAGGAAACCATGAATTAATGATGAAGCGGTTTCGCAGTTCAACTACCTGCGCATTCTCGTAGATCGACTCTAGAAAGCCGGGCCCAGCCTCTTAGGAACCTCAATTGCAGCCGCGATGATGTGCCGGTCAAATCCTGGTGCTCGAGCCCCAATGCAACCTCCTGCCTTCCTAACTTCCTGGCTTCCTTATATACTATTCGTGCGCTCGCTTAAATCAGCCATGGGATAAACATAGGGGTTTGCGCCTGGTAGCGAATGTAGGCTTCCCTGAATTCACGCTTGAGCTTGCGCTCTTCAAAAAAAGCCCCTACGACCAGATAAACGGTGAGCCCCAGATTTAGACACAGTATGTTTACCGTCATCACCGGAACTAGCCAGATGAACACCAAACCGGCGGTATACAGAGGATGCCGCACGTAGCGGTAAAGACCTTCAACAACCATCTGCGAGGGTTTTTCTTGACCATCGACCAATTGTCTCAATCCCAAAAATGACCAAACACCGGTCTGGAACAGACCAACTGCCAGCGCCAGGAGGGCCAGGAGCTGACCAGCGATTGAGAGATAAACCCAGGGCGAGGGAATAACATACAGCCGTCTATCCGGCAGCACAGCCGGCAACGCTAACACCGGCAGCAGCGATATGACAGCAAAAAGGTTGTATACAAAACGGTACCAGCGGCTTCCCGCATCGCCGAACCAGGCCTGGATGCGTTCCTTGAAGAGGAGCGAAGCGAGAATAGAATGGACCAGACCGTAGAGTAGGACGGCTGAGAAGATGAGCAGGGCGGAAAGCAGCATAGGAACAGGGGGAAGGGGATAAGGGAGAGGGATGCTTCCGGATAGGCGTTCCTACTGCAAATGAAAATTATTTGGTGATCTCGTGGTAGCGGAAGCAGTCTACCACGTGGTCGTTGACCATGCCAACCGCTTGCATGAAAGCATAGCAGATGGTCGGACCCACGAAACGAAAGCCGCGTTTTTTGAGATCTTTGCTCATGGCCTCCGACTCGGCGGTTTGGGCAGGGATCTCGCCCAGCTCTTTCCAGGCATTGAGGATCGGCTTCCGGTCCACAAAGCGCCAAATGTAATCGTTAAACGACCCAAATTCTTCTTTTACCGCTAAAAATGCCCTGGCATTGAGGATTGCGGCATTAATCTTCAAGCGGTTGCGGACAATCCCCGCATCGGCCAGCAATTCGGCAATCTTAACTTCGTCATAAGCGGCGACTTTTTCCGGGTCAAAGTTGTCAAAGGCGCGCCGGTAATGGTCGCGCTTCCTGAGGATCGTCGACCAGCTCAACCCCGCCTGGGCGCCTTCCAAAATCAACATCTCGAACAACTTGCAGTCCTCATGCTCGGGGACGCCCCATTCCCGATCGTGATAAGCAATATAGAGCGGATCCGTGCCAGCCCATTCACAGCGTTTCATAGCTACTCCAATTTTCTATGAGGAATCCAGGAAACCAGGGCCGAGTCTTTTATGAACCTCGATCGCAGCAGCGATGATTTTGCCGGTCAAATCCTGGTGCTCGAGCCCCAATGCAACCTCCTGCTTTCCTCCCGTCCTGACTTTTTAACTTCCTAGCTTCCTGGCTTCCTCATAAACTACTTCTGCGCCTGGCCAAAAACCCGCTCGAACTCGGCCAGGTAAAGCGCGGCGATTTCGGGATCATGGATGATCAGGGTATTTTCGTCATTCGACTTTTCGGCGCTGGCGCTGAAGTTGTAGGAACCGGTCACGACCGTGCTGCGGTCGATAACAATCACCTTGTGGTGCATGTTGCGAGGGTTGCCATCCAGCCTCACGTCCAGCTTGTTCAAGCGAAAGAGGTCAAATTCTGTGCCGGTGTTGGCGCGGTACTGGGATTGCTCAAAAACACCGGAAACCGTCACGCCCGCATTCGAACGCGCCAGCATGGTAGCCGCCAGGTCGTCGGCGGTAAAGGAGTATGCCAGAAAGTAAATGCTTTCTTGAGCAGAGGCGATCAGGTCAACCAAACGGGCCGCCGTGCCGTCGTCAGGAGAAAAATAGACCTCCAGCAGTGTGCCGTCTACCGACAAACTCGAATATGGCGTGTTCGCCGGTGAGCTTGGCCCGAAATCGTCATCCACGAACATCTCTTCGAATTCGGCTAAATAGTTCTCCGCCAGTCGTGAAGAACGGATGCGGATCAAGTTGTTGTTATTCTTATAAGCATCGTTGATCGTGAAATTCATGGAGCCAGTCCAGACCTCCAAGCGATCGATGATCACAAACTTATCGTGCATCAAGCCCTGGCGACGATCTCCGAGGACAGGGATGTCGCCGGCGATGAGCGCCTGAACTTCGGCCTCGTCGCGATTATCGCTATCCACGACGATCCGAACATTCACTCCCCGCCGGTGGGCGCTTAATAGAGCCTCCCGCAGGCTGGCCAAATCGAAGTCATAGATGGCCACGTCGACGCTCATGCGAGAGTTATCAATAGCGGCAGCCAGGACATGATCGGGGCCTTCCTTAAAAGACGCAGCGCCAGCGGCCTCGGGATTGGTAAAGTAGACAGCGTACCACGCTTCGGATCCCGGAATGGTCGTTGAAACGGATTCTGTTACCACATTGCCGCCCCCTGAACCACCAAGCAAATCCTGCGAAGTGAGCGCTTCGATAACCAGGATGATCAAGACGATCGAAAATACGATTAATGACGTTGTGGTCGTCTGGCGAGATTTGCGGCGTTTTGAGGGCGACATTGAGTGCTATTATAGCAACCTACCCTGAAAAAGGCTATAATGGGAGAGTCCTACTCCCGAATTTGAAAGGAGAGAAGTAGCGCCCATGCCAACTGAACGGGAAACTTATCCAATCGAGATTGCCGGGGTTCGACGCCAACTCCCCCTTTTTGAGGTACAGCCAGGGATCAAGATTGCCGTATTGAACATCCTCGGCGATACCGAACTGGTTCAGGCCTGCGCTGAAGCTCTGGCTGAGAAGCTGGAGCAGCTTGACTATGAGGTTTTGGTAACTGCGGAAGCCAAAAGCATTCCCCTGGCGCATGCGTTGGCGGTCGAATCCGGAAAACCCTACATTGTCTTGAGGAAAGTCTATAAGCCTTATATGGGGGAGACGATCCAGGCGGAGACGGTATCGATCACCACTGGCAAACCGCAATCTCTCTACCTGGATGAAAAGGACCGCCAGCTGTTGGCCGGAAAGCGAGTGCTGCTGCTCGATGACGTGATCAGCACCGGATCGACGTTAGAGGGGATGCACAGGGTTATCGAACAGACGCAGGCGGAGGTGGTGGCCGAGGCGGCCATCCTGACCGAAGGAGATAAAGAGCGCTGGTCGCACATCCTTTCATTGGGACACATACCTGTATTTACACTATAGCGTCAAAAGTTGAAGCTGGACCTTCGCCAGTTTTGATCTTGAAGTTTGAAACCACAGGTGAACACCAACCACAGATGGACACAGATTAGCACAGATGTTTTGGCAGAAATCTGGTTAAAATCAACCAATATCTGTGTGAATCTGTGGTTTGTGTTGATCTCCGTGTATCTGTGGTTCCAGTCATTGATTTTGAAAAGGGCGAAACTCCAGGTTGAAGGTTTATCATCAGCATCAGGTGAAACAAATCAAGACAATGGGACGACCCCGAAAATGGGTGAGGAACACCAGGCGTTCCTCGTCTCCCTGCAAGCGGAGGCTGCGAATCAAGTCTTCCGGCTGAATCGGAGAGCCCCGCTTTTTTACGGTCACCCGGCCCACATTCCGCTCCCGTAAATAAGCTCGCAAACGCTTCAATTGAAACGGGAACCAGTCTTCTACGGCCCACGCCCGGGCAAAGGGCGTGGGCATTTGCGTTTCAGCGGTCAGGTAGGCGATATCCGGGTCCAGTTGGGCAGCATCCAGCTGGAGGCCGAGATTCTGCACGAGACCGGCGCGGATCACCGCCGGATCCGGTTCGTAAAGATAAGCCTGGGGCTCGCGAAGGGGGATTTTTTCACGGCTGGCCGGCTGGACGGACCAGCTCGTCGTCGAAGCCAGGGTATGCGGACCAGGCAAGACGGTTGCTCTGCGGATGGTGGTTTTTAGCGGCCCGAACCACAGGACGGCCTCTTTCAACTCCCCTCGCAAGGAAATAAATTCGATCTCAGAATCGTAATCCAGAAACTCAGCGACTTTTACACCGGGGGATATTTTCACGCCGAGTGCCGGAAAGCGGGGCAGCCAATCCTGAAGAATGGAAAGCGGGGGAATGTAGTCCTGGACTGAGTAAATGCGGCGGCCGGCGGTGCGCCGAGCGGGGTCGAAGAAGAGAGCAAGATTAGAGGGGATAGGGGATAAGGGGAGCGGCGATTTCAGGTCGCCTTGCAGGAATTCAACCGGGTTCGCCAGGTTGAGCGCCCGCATATTGGCCTGCGCCATGGCCAAACGCAAAAGATCAAGGTCGATTCCAATCGTTGGCCGGATAGCGGCGAGAGACAAAGTATCGCCTCCGACCGAACAGGCCAGATCGGACAAATAGTCAAAGGGGCGGTAACGTTGGGAACGGTAATCGGAGACCGCGTAAGGCGTGGCCTGTTCCAGCGCCGGGCGGGTGAAATACATTTTGTCCCCGAAGGGAAACTTTGCCCCGGCTTTAGAACGCAAGATCGCAATCTCCAGAGCCGCTCGAGCCAATTCCCGCGGATATTTCCGGCTCAGGTTCTGAAAATGGCGCAGGAAATCTTCCTCGCGCGGCTCCAAGTCCATAGCCACCTGTAAAACCCCCTGTCCAGCCGGTGAGAGCAGTTCACGAAAGGAAGAAAGATCCATTCTTAATAAGACCGAGAGATCAGAGGTTAATACCCGAAGGATATTATAAAGCCGCCCTTCAAAGCAGAGCGGTTTTATAATTGACCTATATTTTGTTTATCGGCAGTAAGACGAAGTTTCACAAAGTCGTCTAAATGAAAGTGGAACTTATATTCGGGTAAAAATATGAATTCAGACCGAGAAGCGACGATTAAGCGGATTATCAAGAATACTCGGACGATTGCCGTGGTCGGAATATCCTCCCACGACTACCGTCCCGGTTATACCGTGCCAGCCTATATGCAGACTCAGGGTTACCGCATCATCCCGGTCAACCCACATCTCGATGAACGCCTGGGAGAGAAGGCTCACCCGGATTTGCTTTCAATCCCCGAGCCGGTTGACCTGGTGTTATTGTTCCGGAGCAGCGATGAGGTGCCGCCCTTCATCGACCAGGCCATCGAAATCGGCGCTCAAGCGGTCTGGATGCAGCTCGGTGTAATCCATAAGCCGGCCGCGGAGAAGGCCAGAAGGGCCGGCCTGCATGTGGTCATGGACCGCTGCATCGCCGTCGAGCATCGCCGGTTGCGGGGCGCCGGCCAAGTTTAGGAACTGCTACGACCAGGGGGATTTGGGCTTCTCTTGTTTCTCTCCGTCCACGTAAAGTGCGTCGACTTTCTCGTTGTAGAAGGCAATCAAGTTTTGAATCTTGCCCACTTCCGGATAAGGGAAAGGATAGAACCAGGCGATATCCTGGTAAACCCGCTCGCCTGCCTTGACCGAATAGTATGAGGCAACGCCTTTATAGGGGCACTCGGTGTGCGTCTTGCTCGGCTCGAGCAGATCCATCCTTACGTCCACCTTGGGGATGTAATAGCGGGTGGGCAAACCGGTCTCAAACAGCAAGACCGGGCGCTCGGTTTCGGCGACCGTTTCTCCAGCCAGTTCCACGCGCACGCGGCGGGAGCTTTGGAGTACATCGATGCGGGTGTACGGATCGCGGGCGTGAACGTAGATTTCTTCGTCTTCCTCAAACCAGGCGTCCATCTGCCTCCATTTAAAGGAAATGGTACCTTCTAAAGCCTCCGCTTGCGATTCGGGATCCGTGATGCTCCAGGCAGCATGCTCGGCGACCCGGTCAGCGATCTTCACCGTATAGTAGGAAGCTTCTCCAAAGCCGGAAAGTTGCCTGGCGTGGCCGCTCTCTTCCAAAAATTCCATGCGCACGTCTTCTCTTGGGAAATAGTAAACTGGCGTTCGCCCTCTCTGGCGCACCAGGATGGCATTCCTGCTATCCGCAATGAACTCGCCGCTGAAGTAAACCCGCACCCATTTTGGGCTGGCGAGCATTTCCACGGTGTGATCGGGCATATAGGCGTCAGGCGCCTTGTCTGGCGATTCTTTTATCCGGCTCATGTCTCATTTCCTCCTTCTAACTACTAGACGAATTGTCAAAAACAGTTCTTACGCCGCAGAGCCTCATCCCCAGCACCCCTGCACCCCAGCAGCGCTCTCCGCTGCCGCTCCCAGGCGACGTCTGCGTCGCCGCTTCCCTCCCCCTATCCCCTATTCCTTATCCCCTCTCCCCTTGCCCTTCAGCATTATCCGCGCTGCCTTCCGCCCAATCTCCACGGCAAAATTCGTGCCCCGGTCCCACGGATATACCTGGCTCATGCTGGCAAAGTACAACCCGGGGAGCGGAGTTTGGATGTCCGGGATGTTGCGAGAATGATTGACCAGAGGAACCGGCTGGGCGTAGGTCGTGCGGAAAAGCCAGGTCCGCTTCACCCAATCCGGCTTGAAATCCGGGTTGAACCTCGCCAGGGCAGGCAAAAAGCGCTCAAGCAGATCTTCTTTACTCAATCGAAAGT
>Ga0299906_10000648_pt1 | contig 31246 bp, 26 predicted proteins | sample RVTome_14_FD_200259 | JGI IMG/M metagenome (GOLD analysis project Ga0299906, IMG submission 200259) | Soil microbial communities from uranium-contaminated site in the Upper Colorado River Basin, Wyoming, United States - RVT145D125 (version 2) ...
GAGAGCGCGGTGGCGGATCTCGACCCGCGACTGCTGCTCCGCGCGGCGACCTGGCGGGACCGTATCGGAGAGTCGCTCCTCCTGCCGCGTCTGCTCGCCTCGAACCTGGGTGCGGCGGGGTTGCTGGCGGTGGGGCTGGCCGCCCTCGGCATCTACGGGGTGATGGCCTTCGCGGGGGGGCTTCGAACCCGGGAGATGGGCGTCCGGCTCGCCCTCGGCGCCTCGCCGCGCCGCCTGCTGGTCCAGGTGGTCGGGGAGGGAGTGGCGCTCTCCTCGATCGGCCTCGGGAGCGGGCTCGTCCTGTCCGTCGGAGCCACGCTGGCGCTCGGCGCGATGATCCCCGGGTTCGGCCGGGACCCGGTGCCCGCGACCCTCGCCGGCCTGGTTCTCGGAGCCGTCGCGGCTGCGGCCAGCCTCCTGGCAGCGCGGCGCGCAGCGGCGATCGACCCGGTGCGCTCTCTGCGGCGGGAGTAGAGAGCCCTCGCTCTCGCCCGCGGTGCACTTTCACCACGGGCTGCTAGCATGTCCGCGGGGAGAGGCGAATGCCGCGAAGCCGCTCGGTCGGAGAGGAGCACGTGGCCGCGTGGCGCACCACGAACCGGGCGACGGAGTTCCTCGTCGAGAGCCTGCCGGCGGCGATCTGGGACAGCCCGGTACCGGGCGTCCCCCGGAGGACCGTGCGTCGCATCGCGGCCCATCTCCACAACTGCCGGTGCAGCTGGATCAAGGCGCTCGGCGCGCGCCACGGCGTCCGGGTGCCGCGGCGCGTCGAGCCGGACCGGGTTCGGCAGCCCGACCTGGTGCGCGCCCTCGGCCGGAGCAGCGACGGCATGGTCCGGCTCATCGAGCTGGGCTCGTCGCGGGGCGGGCGGGTACCCCCGGCCACCTGGCAGAACTTTCCCACCGACCTGGAGCACTTCCTGGCCTACTTCGCGGCCCACGAGGCCCATCACCGCGGCCAGCTGATCCTGATCGCGCGACAGCTGGGACACCGCCTCGCGTCTCGGGTCGCCGACGGCGTCTGGCAGTGGAAGGCCCGCGCTCGCGAGGCCTCGACCCGCTGAGCCGCGGCGCGCACCTGAGGACGGCGAGGTTCCCCGGCCGGCTACGCCTGCAGCAGGGAGCGCAGCAGCAGCCACAGCGCCCACAGGCGGAGCTGCCACAGCGGCGGCGCGTCGACTCGAGTCGAGCGCCCGCGGCGCCCGCGCTCCCACGTCGCTCGGAGCCGACGTAGCCCCTGGTCCGCGGGGAAGCGCCGGCAGGCCTGCTTCGCGTGGGCGAGAGCGGCCGCACGGCCCCGGGTGGCGGCGAGCTGCGCCGCCACCCCTTGGTGGCCGTCGAGGCCCGCCGGCTCCGCCACCAGGACCTGGCGCCAGCAGTCGAGCGACTCGGCGTGATCGCCCCTGCGCCGCGCCAGGTCCGCCGCCGCGCGGAACCAGTCTCCGGGCCGAACCCGTCCCCGCGCGCCCGAGAGCAGCGCGTCGGCCCGCTCGAGCCGGCCCGCCTGCGCATGGGCGGTCGCGCTGGCGAGCGCCAGCGCGCCGTCCTCCGGGCGCAGCTGGATACCCCGCTCCAGGGCCGCCAGCCCCTCGTCGCGCCTGCGGCACTGCTGGAGCGCCAGGTAGAGCGTCTCGGCCGGGCCACCGGAGCGCCGCCCGAAGGATTCGAGCCGCGCCCGGAGGAAGGCGAGGGCCTCCTCGCTGCGGCCCCGACCTTTGGCAGCGGTGAAGTAGCACCAGGCGTAGCCCTCGTCTCTGTCCTCGACGTGAGCCGCCAGGCGATCCAGCTCGAGCGCCTCGTCGAGGCGCCCCTCGTCGCGGTCCAGGTGGGCGAGGGTCGCGAGGTTGATCGCCTCGGTGTGCGGATTGGCCCTGCCCAGGACGCGGCGCAGCACGCGCCGGGCGCGGCGGCCCTGACTCGTCCGGCTGAGCTCCAGCGCCCACAGGCTCTGCAGCCCGGTGTCCCGGGGATGGGCGGCCGCGAGGCGGCGCGCGCTCTGGCTGCCCTGGCCGATCGCCCAGGCGAAGCGCAGCCGGCGCGCCGCCGGCGCGGCGGCGTCGGGAAATGCCCCTTCCAGCGCGGCGAGGCAGCGCAGCATGCCGGGGCCGTCCCGGTCCTCCTCGGCGACCGCGAGCGCAGCCTCGTGGGTCAGGGGATGCTCGGGCGCCGTCCGAGACAGCCTTCGCCGGATCGCTTCGGCCTGCTCGCGACGCTGCCCGAGCAGCGCGTCCCGCAACCCGCGGAGCTCGCCGTAGAGCCGGGCGTCGGGCAGCTCGAGTCCCGAGAGCCGTTCGGCCCGGTCCTCGGGGAGCACGACGGCTCCGTGCGGGCCGCACCATTCCTGCTGCTTCAGGAAAGGCCCTGCGTCCAGCTCGCGCAGGAACGGTCCCGACGGGCAGCGGATCAGCAGCGTGCCCCGGCGCGCGTCGTAGCCGACTACTGCCTGATGATGGCCTCCCTGCGACCACCCCTCGCCCAGCAGGAAGGGGATGCCCCGGTCCAGGAGCGCGCAGGCGCTCGCCCAGGTCACCCGGAACTCCCGTACCGCCCAACCGTGGGCCTCGGCCCAGGCCCAGGCGTCTCGGGGTCGCGTGCCGGCGTAGCAGAAGGCGTCGATCAGGTCCGACTGCTCGACGGGGCGACCCCAGTAGGCGCTGAGGCTGGCGAGGGTGGCGGGGGTGCAGGTGTTGTGCTGCTGCCGCACGAATGGCACGTCGAGGACGACGCGTCGCGCGTCGCGAGTGGCCTCGGCCAGCCGCTCGACCAGCGCGGCGTGAAAAGGGTCCCCCGCCAGCGCCGCCTGCCGGCGGGCGCCGGGGACGTCGCCGAGGCCGTAGAGCGCCTGCGAGCGCAGCGCCGCCAGCCAGCGCCCCTCGTCGCGGTCCAGCAGACGGGCGAGGTCCTCGAAGCGCTCGAGCCACTGCAGGCTCTCGCCGAAGCGCCCCTGCTCGGCGAGCAGCGCCGCGAGCTGTCCGACGAGCGGGGCGCACTCGCTGGCGCGGGCGGCCTCGACGAGGAGGCCGCGCGCCTCGTCGCCCCGGCCCAGGGACAGGAGCAGATGCGCCAGCTGTCGGACGGCGTGGCGGCTCCGGGGATGCCTCGCGGGCCGCCGCGAGGGCCTCCGCGAAGCGATCCTGCCGCTCGAGGAGCTCGACCCGCGTGAGCGAGACCGGCTCGCTGCCGGGCGCGACCGCGTCCGCCTCACGCCACAGCGCTTCGGCCCCTTCGAAGTCGCGGAAGTGGGCGGCCAGGCGCGCGCGCAGCGCCAGCCACGCGGCTCGGGTCTCGACGGGGACCGGCTCTCCCGGAACCCCCCAGCCCCGGAGCCGAAGCCAGGCCACCACGGCCCCCCGCTGCCGGGCCAGCACCTGAGCCGCCATCAGGCGCGCCCGGGGCGACTCGGGATCGGCCTGCAGCGCCCGCAGGTACAGGGCACAGCCGAGGCGCGGTCCCCCCAGCTCCATGGCGAGGGATCCGGCCAGGAGGATGGCGGAGGCGCCTCTCCAGCCCTGGAGCGGCCCGCGCTCCCCGACGGCGAGGTCGTAGGCCTGTCGGTACAGGCCCTGATCGCAGAGGTGCTGGAGTGGTGTGAGGTCGGTCACGAGCGCGTCGGCGCGGCGCTCCGATCGGGACACGAGTCCGTCCCGGCTTCCGATCGATCGCCGGATTGGCCGAGCCTGTGGCCCCCGGCGTGGGCGGCGTGGTCGAGCGGCGGGGTGCATCAGGGGGACGAAGCGTGTATGAATGACGGGTGGGCCCCGAGGCGCACCCCGTCGGCCTCGTCCAGCGCTTGCGCAAGACCTGGCGAGGCCTGGCCGTCAACGGAGCCCTGCTCGCTGTCCTGTTGCTGGTTGCCGAAGGTGGGCTGCGCGTGCTCGGGATCCACTTTCCGGCCATCGGGCGGGTCGCCGGCGACCGTGCGCTGTGGCGCTATCACCCGATGCTGGGCTGGGACAATCGGCCCGGGGCCGTGGGGCGCAGCTTCCTCGGCGGGCCGGACGCGGGCGACGTCCGCATCGACAGCCTGGGGCTGCGCGGCCCGGAGCGCGCGACCCGCAAACCGGCGGGCGTCCGGCGCGTGCTGGTCTTCGGCGATTCGTTCGTGTTCGGCGTCGGGGTCGACGAGCCGCACCTGCTGACCTCGGAGCTGCAGCGGCTCCTGGACCGAACGGCCCCGGGGCGCTACGAGGTCCTGAACCTGGGCGTCAGCGGGTACTCGACCGACCAGCAGTACCTGCTGCTGCAGGAGCGGGGACTCGCCCTGGGCCCCGACATCGCGGTCCTGGTCGCCTGTGACAACGACTTCGCGGCCAACCTCGAGGACTTCGCGTACGGGCACTACTACAAGCCCTACTTCGTGAGTGAGGAGTCCGGCAAGCTGCGCCTGGGCCACAGCCCCGTGCCGACTCTCGGCGCCGCCCAGCGCGTGAAGCTGTGGCTCGGCCAGCGCAGCGAGCTGTGGAACGCCGTCCGCAGCCGCCGCTCGGAGCTGCCGTGGCTGCAGCGCACGCTCGCCAGCATGCAGGTGGCCCGGCCGCGGCGCTCCCGGGAGGACCCGGTCGGGCTGACGGCCGCGCTGGTGCTCGCCTTCCGCGACCTGGTCGAGCGCGCGGGCGGGCGCCTGGTGCTGCTGAACACCGGCCACCGGGGGGAGCAGACGCCGCTCTTTCACGAGCTGCGCAAGCTCCTGCGTCCCACGGGGCTGGCGTTCCTGGGCCTGGAGGAGTCGCTGGCGGAGGCGAGGCGGCGAGCGCCGGAGCTGGCCTGGGACTTCGACCGCGACCCACACTGGAACGTCGCCGCGCACGAGCTCGTGGCTCGGGTCATCCACGCCTTCCTGGTCGCGGAGGGGCTGCTCCCGAGCGCGCCCGACGACGTCCCGCTGGAGCTCGCGCCGGCCGGCTGACCTGGGCTCGGCGTGCCCGTGCCGCCGGGACTTAGTCGGCGCGAACTCCGCGATCTACTCGCTGGTCCACCAGCTTCTCCGGCGCCCCCTGCCGGTGCCGGAGCCCGAGCGGCTCGTGAACCTGCGCTCTCCCGGGTACCGGGGAGGCTCCACCTCGACCGACAAGGTGGGGTCGTCGGACTCGGTCTTCAGCTGCGCGCTGTTCCGGGACCGGCCCCCGCCCTCCGCCTTCAGATCCGCATGTTGATCCACGTGGCCACCAGCATGATCGCGGTCACGATCGCGGTGTTGCCGGCGATGAATACTGCCTGCACGCGGCCCGGGCGGCCCTTCAAGGAGGTGTGGCGGAGGCCGAAGAGCATCGGCGGGATCCACGAGACGAGGAAGAGCGATTCGAGATAGGGGTTGCTCCCGTAGCGCGACATGCCCCACATCCAGGCCAGCGTCAACGCGAGCGTTCCGCCGATGGTCACCGTGACGGCCTTGCGGGTATCCGCCGGGGTGACGCTCGGACCGTGGCCGGCGCACCTGAGTCGCAGCATGTCGGACACCATGGTTCCTGCTCCTTTCGTCTCGGCGGCCGTGCCGGCCGTCGACGACTGGGGGCTGATCCAGGCATCGATCGCCCCGACGACCAGATCGATCGCCATTCCGAACGACTGCGGCTGGGTCGCAATCAGCTCCGCCAACTCGCGGCCGTAGCGGCGCCGCCAGGCCGGCGGATACAGCCGAATCAGCCAGGTCACGCGTTGGCCAGCCGCTTCCGGCCGACCTTTGCTACCGCCTGCATGCTGGTGAGCCGAGCGCGCAGCGCCTTCTCGCCGAGGGCCGTGAGCCGATAGGGATTGCGCCGGTCCACGGCCTCGAGCGCCTCGATGAGCCCGCGGGACTCGAGCCTCGAGACGGCGCCGTAGAGCGATCCGGGCCCGAAGCGGACGTCCGCGAAGTGGGCGATGTCCTCGGTGATGGCGTAGCCGTGCTTGGGGCCGTCGGCCAGGCTGACGAGAATCAGGAGCGCCGGCTCGGCAAACCGGCCGAACCCCTCGAGATCCGCGACGTCGTCACGCCGCACCATACCCCGCCCTGAGTAATACCATGACCGTAATAGTACCGTCACAGTAGTAGCGTGTCAAGCCCCCAGCGCCTCCGCTCGGAGCTGCCGTGGCTGCAGCGTACCCTCGCCAGCATGCAGGTGGCCCGGCCGCGACGCTCCCGGGAGGACCCGGTCGGGCTGACCGCCGCGCTGGTGCTCGCCTTCCGCGACCTGGTCGAGCGCGCGGGCGGCCGCCTGGTGCTACTGAACACCGGCCACCGGGGCGAGCAGACGCCGCTCTTTCACGCCGCGGGCCCGTGCCGCCGGGACTTAGTCGAGCCGGCCCGCGGCGCCCCTGTGGATCGGCCGTTGCAGATCAACCTTCCGTTCTCCGCAGGCTGTCCGTGGCCGGATGCTAGTGCTCCGTCTCAGAAGTCATGCTGCATTCGAGCGCCGATGCATCCCGTCTCCCGGCGTTGCGATCAAACCGCGCCCAGGGGCGCGCTCCGCTCGCTTCTCTCGGCTTCGCCTTCGAGGTGCTCCTCGGTTGAATACTCCCGGTATTCGCCCTCGTCGCGCCTTGCGAGCCGGGCGCCTCGACGCTCTCGATGCTAACCTCACTTCTGAGACGGAACACTAGAGTCCCCCCGGGAGGTCGGCACGCTCCGTATTCCCCGAGTCTTCCGCTCGAGCCCGCTGATCGCCGTGGCGGTCGTGGCCTCCGTGGCCCTCGGGGTCGGCGCGAACTCCGCAATCTACTCCCTGATCCACCAGCTTCTCCGGCGCCCCCTGCCGGTGCCGGAGCCCGAGCGGCTCGTGAACCTGCGCTCGCCCGGGTACCGGGGAGGCTCCACCTCGACCGATCAGGTGGGGTCGACGGACTCGGTCTTCAGCTACCCGCTGTTCCGGGACCTCGAGCGCGAGGCCCGGCTGCTGAGCGTGGCCGGGCACCGCTCGTACCTGCTGAGCGCCGCCCACCGCGGCGAGCCGATCCCGGTCCCGGGGCTCTTCGTCTCGGGAGGCTACTTCCCGGTGCTCCAACTCGAGCCCGCTCACGGCCGACTGCTCGGGCCGGAGGACGACCGCGGCGGCGCACACCCCGTCGCGGTTCTCGCCCACGCGTACTGGCAGAGCCGCTTCGGCGGAATGCCCGGCGTCCTGGGAGAGGCGCTCCAGGTCGACGAGCAGCCGCTGACCATCGTGGGCGTCGCGCCGTCGGGGTTCGCTGGCACGACGCTGGGACTCGAGCCCCAGATCTACCTACCCCTCGCTCTCCGCGACGCAATCCTGGGCGAGGACACCTTCGAGAACCGGCGCAGCCACTGGGTCTACGCCTTCGGTCGGCTCGAGCCGGAGGTCTCGCGATCGGAAGCCGCCGCCGCCCTCGAGCCGCCGTTCCGGGCACTGCTGCGGGACGTCGAGGCGCCGCTCCAGGGCGGCCTCGACGACGAGGCGCTCGGCGCATTCCGGGCCAGGCGGCTGCTGCTGGACGAGGGTGCCCACGGCCAGAGCCGGATCCGCGAGCGCGTGCGCACTCCATTGCTCGCGCTCTTCGGGGCGACGGGCCTGATCCTGCTGATCGCCTGCGCGAACGTGGCGAACCTGCTCCTCGCCCGCGGCGTCGGCCTCGCGGGGGAGACAGCGGTCCGCGCCTCCCTCGGAGCGAGCCGGGTCCGGCTGGTGAAGGGCCTGCTGGGCGAGTCGCTCCTGCTGGCGGCCGTGGGTGGGTGCGCCGGGCTCCTCGTCGCCCGGTGGACCCTCGACCTGCTCAGCGCCATCCCCGGCGTGCCCTTCGGCGACACCACGCTGCAGCGGCCGGCGCTCGCTTTCTGTGCGGCCGTCGCGCTCGCGACAGGGGTCGTGGCCGGGCTCTTCCCGGCACTCCAGGCGAGCCGCCCGGATCTCGTGGGAGCCCTCAAGGGCCAGGCGCCCCAGGGTGGGGGGAGCAGCGCGGCGCGGCGCTTCCGGGCGGCCCTGGTGGCGGGACAGATGGCCCTGTCGCTGACTCTCCTGGGCCCGGCGGCGCTCCTCTTCCGGAGCCTTGAGAACCTCGAAGGCGTCGACCTCGGTCTCGATCCCGAAGGAGTCGTCAGCTTCGGCCTCTCCCCCGAGCGTAGCGGGTACGCTCCCGGGGCCGCCATGGCCCTGATCGACCGCGTCGCCGCCGAGATGCGGTGGCTGCCGGGCGTGGAGAGCGTCGGCGTCGCGCAGGTCCCGCTCCTGGCCGGCGGACAAACGACCAGCAACCTCTCCGTCGAGGGCTTCGAGGGTCCGGACTCCGAGACCCAGACCGCCAGCAATCGCGTGGGGGAGGGCTTCTTCGAGACGCTCGGGATCCCGCTCCTCGCCGGTCGCGACTTCGTCCCCGGCGACGCCCTCGGAGCGCCGAAGGTCGCCATCGTGGACCAGGCCTTCGCGGGGAGGTTCGGCTTGTCCGGGGACGTGCTCGGCAAGCGCATGTCTCTCGGGAGCGGCGGAGAGCTGGACGTCGAGATCGTGGGGCTGGTCGGGGACGCCCGGCACCTGCATCCCCGTGACGCTCCGGAGGCCCACTTCTTCTTTCCCTACCGCCAGGACGAGCACCTCGGTACCGTCGCCGTGTACGCGCGAGGGCTCCTGGGCTCGGAGGCGCTGCTGCGGGCAGTCCCTGAGGTCGTCGCCCGCGTCGACCCGAACCTGCCGATCGAGGGTCTCCGGACCCTCGAGGCCCAGGTCGAGAGGGTCACGGAGCCCGATCGCGCCATGGCCGCGCTCGCCGTCGGCTTCGCGGCTCTCGCGACGTCGCTGGCCGCACTCGGGCTGTACGGCGTGCTCGCCTTCGCGGTCGCCCGTCGCCGCCGCGAGATCGGCGTGCGCATGGCCCTGGGCGCCGACGCCCGGCGCGTGAGGGGTCTCGTCCTCGGGCAAGTCGGGCGGCTGGCTCTCGCGGGATCGGCTCTGGGGATCGGCGCGGCTGTGGCTCTCGGGCGTCTCATCGAGTCCGTGCTGTTCGGGCTCCGGGGGGACGACCCCGCGACACTGCTCGGGGCGGCCGCGCTGCTCGGGAGCGTCGCCCTGCTCGCCGGCCTGCTGCCGGCGCTCAGGGCCTGCCGGATCGACCCTGCACGGGCGCTCAGGGCGGAGTAGAGTCGGCACAGGGTAAGGCCCCAGCCGGGGAGGAAGGGGAGTGAAGATGAGAGTCAGAGTCCGAGGCGGCGCCGCGACCGCGTGTCTCGCCCTCGCGTGCGCCACCGCCGGTGCCGTCGAGGTGGAGGTCGAGCGCATTCCCGGCGCGAAGCAGCACAACGTCGTCTTCATCCTGAGCGACGATCACCGCTACGACGCCATGGGCTTCATGGACCATCCCTTCCTGGAGACGCCCAGCCTGGACTCTCTGGCGCGGGAGGGCGTCCACCTCCGGAACGCGTTCGTGACCACGTCGCTCTGCTCTCCCAGCCGGGCGTCGATCCTCACCGGGCTCTACACCCACAAGCACCGGGTGATCGACAACAACCGCCTGGTTCCCGAAGGGACGCGCTACTTCCCCGAGTGGCTGCAGAAGGCGGGCTACGCCACCGCCTTCATCGGGAAGTGGCACATGGGTCAGGAGGCCGACGATCCCCGGCCGGGCTTCGACCACTGGGTGAGCTTCCGGGGCCAGGGGAGCTACCTGCCCCCATCCCCCGACTACACCCTCAACGTGAACGGCGAGCGCGTGCCCCAGAAGGGCTACATCACCGACGAGCTGACCGACTACGCGGTGGACTGGCTGAAGCAGCAGAACCCCGCCGAGAAGCCCTTCTTCCTGTACCTCTCCCACAAGGCCGTCCACGCGAACTTCACCCCGGCCGAGCGCCACGACGGCCGCTACGCCGACGCGCCTTTCGAGATGCCGGCCAGCGCGGATCCCGACTCCGCCGGCTACCGGAGCCAGCCGCGCTGGCTGCGGGACCAGCGCAACAGCTGGCACGGCGTGGACTTCCCGTACCACAGCGAGCTGGACGTGGAGCGCTACTACAAGCGCTACGCCGAGTCGCTGCTGGCCGTGGACGACGGCATCGGCCGCGTGCTCGCCCAGCTCGACGAGATGGGCGTCCTCGACGACACGCTGGTCGTCTACATGGGGGACAACGGCTTCATGTTCGGCGAGCACGGGCTGATCGACAAGCGCGTCGCTTACGAGACCTCGATCCGCGTCCCGATGCTGATGCGCTGCCCGTCGCTGTTCCCCGGGGGCGGCGCCATCGAGCAGGTCGTGGCGAACATCGACGTCGGCCCCACGATCATGCACGCGGCGGGGCTGAAGACGCCCTCCCACATGGACGGCAGCAGCGTGCTGCCGCTGCTGCGGGGGGAGGACGTCGAATGGCGCGACTATTTCCTGTACGTCTACTACTGGGAGAAGAACTTCCCCCAGTCCCCGACCGTCTTCGCGCTCCGGGGCGACCGCTACAAGTACATCACGTACTACGGGCTGTGGGACACCGACGAGCTGTACGACATCCAGGCCGACCCCGGCGAGACCCGGAACCTGATCACCGACCCGGAGCTGGAGGGCGTGGTGAGGGAGATGGAGGACCGCCTGTACGCGATGCTCGCCGAGGAGGGCGGCATGGAGATCCCCCTCAATCAGCCCCGCGGCTTCACGGCCAACAAGCGGCTGGGTCCCCGGGGCGGCCTGAACGCCGCCGACTTCCCGCCCCACATGGTGCTGGACGAGCCCCAGTTCCAGAACGCGCAGTGACCGCGGCGGAGCCGCGGGTCCCGGGGAGCTGAAGGCGGTCAGGGTCGGAACGCGCCGGCGGGGGTGTTCACCAGGCTGACAGCCGTGGCGCCGGGGTTGGCCCGCTTGTGGCGCTCGACGAGCCGAAAGCCCAACGTGTACCCGGTCCAGCGGGGCAGCGTCGGGTCCGTTCCGAAGAACCAGGCCGGGTGGTCGTAGCCCGAGTCGAACAGTGGCCGCGCCCGGTCCAGCAGCTCCTCGGTCCGGCCCTCCGGGAACGCGCTCGACCAGGGCTGCGGCGAGGCTCCGAGCAGCTCGACCCCGAAGTGGTCGGCGAGCCCTTCGGACACCATGGCTTCCAGCAGGGTCGACCCGTAGCCCGGTCCGCGCCAGCGGGCCACGTGGTGCAGCTCGTGGGCGACGGTGAAGGAGAGCCTGTCGGCCAGGATCCCCTCCAGCCCGGGGAACGCGGCGTCGATCGAGATCTCGACGGTGGAGCCGTCCGGGGCGAACCCGCCGATGCCGTAGCCGCCGATCGCCCGGCTCGCGTCCGCGTCGATCGTGATCGTCACGCCGTCCACCGAGATCAGGTCGTCCGCGCTCTCGAGGGTGGACCCGGTGACGGCCCGGATGTCGGCGGCGTAGGGTTGCAGGGCTCCCGCGGGATCGACGATGCGGATCGTCTCCCCGGGAATCGGGTCCGGCTGGCCGGGACCGCCGTCCCCACCACAGCCCGAGCAGGCCAGGCAGACAGCCAGGAGCGACAGCCCGTGAGCGTGCAGCCGCAAAGCCACTCTCCTCTCAGCGCGGGGTGGCGGCCCCGAGGGGGGGGGAAGAGCCACCTAGCGGGATCCCGATGCTAACAGGGCTCGTCGGGACTGGCGGAAGCCGGCCCGATCTGCGACGTTGGGGTACCAGGAGGGCGTCGCTCGTCCAGCGGGCGCCGGGAGGTATCCCATGAGAAGCGTCTGCTACTCGGTGGCCGCGAGCCTGGACGGCTACATCGCCGGTCCCGGCGGCGAGGCGGACTGGATCCCCATGGACCCAGAGATCGACTTCGCGGCGCTGTTCAGCCGGTTCGACACGCAGCTCATGGGGCGCCGGAGCTACGAGGCGATGCTCGCCATGAGCGGTGGCGCCGGCGGTGAGGCCGCCTTCCCCGGGATGAAGACCATCGTGGTGTCCCGCACGCTCCGGCAGGCGGACCATCCCGGGGTGACGGTCCTGAGTCGCGACGTGGAGGGGGAGGTGGCGGCGCTGCGCAGCGGGCCGGGGAAGGACGTCTGGCTGTTCGGGGGCGGGGAGCTGTTCCGCACGCTGCTCGAGGCAGGTCTCGTCGACGCCGTCGAAGTCGCGGTGATCCCGGTGATGCTGGGCGGCGGCATCCCGCTGCTGCCGGTCCCCGGCCCGCGGGTGACGCTCCGGCTCGAGCGCCATCGGGTGTACGGCAGCAGCGGGATCGTCCTGCTCACCTACGACGTCCTCAGGGAGCGCTGAGCCCGCGGTGGCTCCGCTCGGGCTCACGGAAGATATCCCAGGCTGCGCAGGGACTCCTCGACCTCCGGGTCCAGGGGCTCGACCGGCTGAGAGGGGGGGCGCCACTCGTCGAGGGCGGCCCGGAGCTTCGCGGCGACCTCGGGGTGGAGCGCCGCGACGTCCCGCGTCTCCCCGGGATCCTCCCGCAGGTCGTAGAGCTCCTCGCGGTATCCCCCCTCGAGCACGGGGCGCTGCACGAGCTTGAAAAGCGGCGTCCGGGACGCGCGGATGCGGGCGCCCTCCACCGGCCAGCGCTTCCGGGCCTCGAGGAGCCGGGCCACTATCGCGGGGTGCCGCCCGGCGACGTCCCGGGTCAGGCCGGGATCGAGGGCGTGGTCGTAGAGCCGCGGCTCGCTGGCCTGGCCGTCGTGGACGTCGCACAGGGTGTAGCGCTCGCCGTTGATGCAGGCCCGGTAGGCCGCGCGCCCCGTGAGCAGCGTGCGAAAGAACTGGTTCCGGCTCACCACGCCGCTCTCGGCCACGACCGGCTCCGCCTCGTCGGGGGCCTGGGGCCTCCCGGCAGGTGCCAGGCGCCCGCTCAGGTCCCGGCCCTCCGTGGGGGGTCGCTCCCGCTCCGGCACCTCGAGGAGCGAGAAGAGCGTCGGGACCACGTCCTCCAGGCTCGCGACGCCGCGGTCGACGCGTCCCGCGGCGACTCCCGGTCCGGCGAAGACCAGGGGCACGCGCAGCGCGGAGTCGTGGGCGTTGTCGCCGTGCTCGAAGAAGGAGCCCTCCTCGCCGAAGTTCTCGCCGTGGTCGGCGGTGAGGACGATGAGGCGGGGCCGGTCGCGCAGGCCGGCGAGACCGTCGAGGAGGCGTCCGATCTCGTGGTCCGTGTACGCGATCTCGGCGTCGTAGAGCTTGCGGCAGTCGTCGACGCCCTGGAGGGCCGCGGCATCGAAGCCGCCGCGCAGCCGCCACATCGCCCCAGAGCCCGAAGCCGAGTACGCGTGGTAGATCTCCCAGCAACCCGGGGCGTCCACGTTCTGCAGCCAGGGGTCGGGGGGAATGTAGAGCATGTGCGGATCCCAGTAGTGGATCCAGAGCAGGTGCGGAACCTCGGGCGACCGGGACTCCGCGCCAGCGCGAGAGCGGTGCGGGTCGTCGCTTCCGCCCAGCCGATCGCGGCACGTCGGCCCTCGGCGATCGCGGAGGCGGGCAGGGGCGGCTCCGTGAGCCGCGGGTACCGTCGCTCGAGCTCGTTCCAGTCCGCGAAGTCCTGAAAGCCGCGGTCGAGCCCCTGTCCCGGTCCGGCCACGGCGCTGGAGCTGACGGCGGCGGTCGCGTAGCCGAGGCGAGTCAGCAGCTCCGCCAGCGTGGTGCCTCCGCGGATGGTCTCGCCGACGTCCCGGCTGCCGTGTCCGGAAGGCCGGAGCCCCGTGAGCAGCGACGCGATCGCCGGGCTGGTGCGGGGCAGCGGCGTGATGGCCTCCGCGAACCACGTCCCGCCCCGAATCAGCGCGTCGATCCGCGGAGTCCTCGCCCGGCTGTGGCCGGCGGCGCCGACGTGGTCGAGCCGCAGGGTATCGACGCTGATCACGACGAGGTCGGGAGGCGGGGATCGTTGGGAGCAGCCGGAGAGCGACGCGAGCGCCCACGCCCACGCCATCAGGTACCGGGAGCGCTGCCCCACGCCGAGGATTCTAGACTCTCGCCCGGCGCAGAAACCGCGCCGTCGCCGCACGGTACAAGTAGCCGAACCGCTCCCCGTCCGGAGTCCCGGAATCGGACCGGTCACTGTCACCGCCGCAGCGTCGGAAGTAGCTGTATATGAACGACCTCTCCGTTCCGCGCTAGCTGGTCTGATCCTTGCTACTCCGGGAGCGGGAGCTGGGAGGACCGTGGCCGAAGAGACATACACGCTGATCATCGCACCGGGCGCTCGGGGGACGTGCCGGCAGCTCCAGGTCTCTGCGCGGCTGCTCCACTGGTCGATGCGGGGCGCCGCCGCCGCCGGGATCCTCCTGGCAGGGCTCTCGGCCCACTACCTCTGGCTGTCGGCCCACATGGCGGAGCTGCGGGAGCTTCGGGCCTCGAACGCGACCCTCGCCAGCGAGGGACGCCGCTACGCGCAGACGATCGACGACCTGGTGGAGCGCCTCGGGGTGCTCCAGCAGGCCGTGACCAAGCTCGGCGTCATGTCCGGGGTCGAGCCCACCCTGCCGGAGGGCGGCGGGATGGGCGGGGTGACGGGGGCCGAGTCGGCTCCTCCGTCCCGCGACCCGGAGGTGGCGCTCCGTTCTCTCGACCGCAGCCTGTCGGAGCTCACCGCGCGCTCCACGCGCATCGCGAGCTTCTACGCCGACCAGACGCAGCGGCTCGCCCACACGCCCTCGGTCTGGCCGGTTCGCGGCTACCTCTCCTCGGGCTTCGGAAACCGCGCCGATCCCTTCACCGGCCAGCGGGACTTCCACCCGGGGATCGACATCTCGGCTCCGCGCGGGAGCCGCGTGCTCGCGCCGGCCGACGGGGTGGTGGTCGCGGTGGGCAGCCGAGGGGCCTACGGCAACGCGATCATCGTCGACCACGGGTTCGGCGTGGTCACCCGCTACGGGCACCTCGACGGCTACAACGTCAGGGCCGGAGACCGGATCGCCCGGGGCGACGTGATCGGCTTCGTGGGCGACACCGGGCGCTCGAACGCGCCCCATCTCCACTACGAGGTCTGGCTGCGGGACGAGGCCCAGAACCCGATCCACTTCATCCTGGACGAGTACCGGTCCTTCGGCTAGAGCCGGCCCGACACTCGCTCCGAAGCGTCCCGGGCCAGCAGGCCCCCGAGGACGAAGCGGGCGAAGGACTCGGCGATCTCCTTCGAGGAGCGCTCCCCTCCCGGGGAGTACCAGCGGGTGATCCAGTTCAGCGAGCCCAGCAGGGCGAAGCTGGCGAGCTTGGGGTCTCCCGCCTGGAACACGCCCGCATCCATCCCTTCCCGGACCAGCTTCCGCACACCGGCCTCGAACAAGTCGCGCTTCGCGATCACCTTCCTGAGCAGGGCCGGGGAGAGCGCGTGCATCTCGTGGGTGAGCCACGAGCCCTGGAGCTCGTCGACGATCACGTGGACGAAGCCTGCGACCAGCTTCCGCAGCTTCTCGTCGGCCGGTCCCGGAGCGTCGCTCACCTCCTCCAGCAGCCGCAGCAGGATGTCCAGGGAGTAGTCGTGACAGAAGTAGAGGATCTCCTCCTTGTTGCGGAAGTAGTAGTAGAGGTTGCCCTTCCGCATCCCGAGGGTGCGGGCGATCTCCTCCACGCTGGCGCCGTGGAAACCGCGGCGGGCGAAGGCGGCGCTGGCGCTGCGCAGGATCTCGGCGCGCCTCTGGATCGACCGCTCTCCGGCCCGGGCCCGGGTGCGCCTCACGACGGGCAGCGTAGCATGCGGTCGCAGCTCGCCTGCCGGGAACGGACGCCGGGCCTGCGAGACGGCCCGTTGGAACGCTTCCTCGAGACCCGTCGGGCGCACGAGACTCAGGCTCGTCGTTCGATCTCTCATCGCCTCCCCCGCGAACGTCCACGAAAGCGCTTTCCGAGCCGCTTTCTCCTTGTTACCGCGAGCCGGGCGGGGGATACGGACAGCCGCGATGCCGGAAGACGGGGGCGACGAGGAACAGGGAGAGAGCCGGCGCGACCAGCACGGGATACCACCCTTCCAGGCCGCCGAAGGACAGGCCGACCAGCAGGGCCCCGATGGCGGCCCCGAGCGTCGTCAGCGCGAGCCGCCATGGAGTCCGCTCCCACCTTGATGGTCAGGCCCTCGACGCCGTCGCCCGGGGGAGCCGAGATCCCAGCGCCCCGGTCCTTCGAGGCGGAGCAGCGGAAAGGGGGGCGCGTACAGCGTCGCGACCACGCCCTGGGCGCGGAGGGCCGCCGCCAGCGGCCCGAGGTCGAACCGTCCCTCGAGGCGCAGCCCGCGCTTGTGGAGAGCGCCGGGGCAGGGTCCCCAGACCGACACCGCGGCCTCGTTGGACCAGCTCTCCGCGTCGAGGTGGCAGCCGAAGCTGCGCTCCAGAGCCCGCGCCCACGGCGCCGGGTCGAGGTCCACACCCGAGAGCGTGGCGCTCAGCGACAGGCCGTCCTGCCATAGAGCCCCAGGCTCGCGTGGCGCTCCGGGAAGGGCTCGTCCCCTGGGGGGCGAAGGCCGGGCCCGCCAGCAGCATCGCCAGTCAGGCTGCTCCCTCGAGCCATCACTCGGGCAGCCTGTTCAACCTGCCCCGCGCCCGCCGGGACGAAGCGCGGGGCCGGGGCGCGCCGGGCGGGAGTGGTGTTACCGTCACCGCAGCGCTGCCGGCGCAGCGGGTCCCGGAGGTGAGCGTGAGCCGATGGCTCGGAGGGGTCGTCTCGATCGCGGTCATGGCGAGCGCAGGGTGCGCGGCCCCGCGCGAGCCCGGTGTGCCTCGGGTGGCCCTGGTCATGAAGTCCCTCGCCAACGAGTTCTTCCAGACCATGGAGGACGGGGCCCGGAGCCACGAGTCCGCACACCCCGGCCGGTATCGGTGCTGGCGACGGGCATCAAGGACGAGCAGGACATCGCCGGTCAGATCGCCATCGTGGAGCAGATGATGGCCGAGGGCGTCGACGCCATCGTGATCGCCCCCGCGGACAGCAAGGCGCTGATCCCCGTCTGCCAGCGGGCGCAGGAGGCGGGCGTCGCAGTCGTGAACATCGACAACCGGCTCGACGCCGCCGTCCTCGCGGAGCGCGGGCTGCGCATCCCCTTCGTGGGTCCGGACAACGCCCGGGGCGCGCGCCTCGTGGCGGAGTACCTGGCCGGGACCCTCGAGCCGGGGGATCCCGTCGCCATCCTGGAGGGGGTGCCGAGCGCCTTCAACGCCATCGAGCGGAAGCGCGGCTTCGAGGAGGCGCTCCGGGAAGCGGGGCTCGAGGTCGTCGCTTCCCAGAGCGGCTCCTGGGAGACGGGGAAGGCCCACCAGGTCGCGTCGGCGATGCTCACGGAGCATCCGGAGCTGAAGGCGTTGCTGTGCGCCAACGACAGCATGGCCCTGGGCGCGGTAGCGGCCCTCCAGGCCTCCGGGAGGTCGGGCGAAGTCCGGGTCGTCGGCTACGACAACATCAGCGCGGTCCGGGAGCTGCTCCGGGACGGGCGCGTCCTGGCCACCGCGGACCAGCACGCGGATCGGCTCGCCGTCTACGGCATCGAGTACGCCCTGGAGATGCTCGAGTCGGGGAAGCCTCCCGAGGACCGGGAGACGCCCGTGGACCTGGTCACCGCGGAGACCCCGAGCCCGTGAGGACGCCGGCGCCATCGGCTCCGTGAGCGCTTCCCTCACGCCGGGGCCCCCTGGGCCGGCTCGGCGAGGGCGCGGGAGCGACCTCCTGGGGCTGGCCGCGGTGCTGGTGGCGCTCATCCTGACCTTCTCGCTGTTCACGCAGCGGTTCCTGACCCTGGTCACGCTGCGCACGATCGCGAACCAGCTCCCGGAGATCGTGATCGCAGCCGTGGGCCTGACCTTCGTGCTGCTGATCGCCGGGATCGACCTCTCCGTCGGCTCCGTCCTCGCCCTGAGCAGCGCCGTCCTCGGGGTCTCGATGCTGCGCATGGACCTGGGCCTGCCCCTCGCAGCGGCCCTCGCCCTGGGGGCGGGCCTCGCCTGCGGTGCCGCGAACGGGCTGCTCTCGGTGGGATTCGGTCTCCCTTCCTTCATCGTCACGCTCGGGACCCTGGAGATGGCCCGGGGCGCCACCTACCTCCTCACGCGCTCCCAGACCCAGTACGTCGGCCCGGGGGTGGAGGTGGTGACCCGCGCCGAGCTGCTCGGGTTGCAGGCCCCGTTCTTCGGAGCGATGGCGATGGTGGGGCTGGGGCAGGTCGCGCTCTCCCGCACCGTCTTCGGCCGCTACGCCGCCGCGATCGGCACGAATGAGGAGGCGGTCCGGCTGTCGGGGGTGGACCCGCGTCCGGTGAAGGTCGCCGTGTTCATGCTGTCGGGGCTGTGCGCGGGTCTGGCCGGCATCGTCCACACGGCGCGGCTCGCCTCGTCGGACCCGAACGCCGCGGTGGGGTTCGAGCTGCAGGCGATCGCGGCGGTGGTGGTCGGCGGCACCAGCCTGATGGGCGGCCGCGGCTCCGTGGTCGGATCGCTGCTCGGGGCCCTGATCATCGCCGTGCTCGGCGCGGGGCTGGCCCAGGCCGGAGCCCAGGAGCCCACGAAACGCCTCGTCACCGGTGCCGTCATCGTCGCGGCGGTGGTCGCCGACCATTTCCGCCGCCGGGGAGAGCCGGCGTGAGCGCCGGCATCGCAGTCGTGGGGAGCCTCAACGCCGATCTCGTGGTCCGGGTCCCGAGCTTCCCCGCGCCCGGGGAGACCCTCACCGGGAGCGGCTTCGCGGTCTTCCCCGGAGGGAAGGGCGCGAACCAGGCTTGCGCCGCCGGGCGCCTCGGCGCCCGGGTCGAGATGGTCGGGCGGGTGGGCGACGACGGGCATGGACGCCTCCTCGAGCGGAGCCTCGTCGCGGCGGGGGTCGGGACCGCGGGGATCCTGCGGGACGCGTCCGCCGCGACCGGGATCGCGCTGATCACCCTCGACGCCTCGGGACAGAACCAGATCGTCGTCGTCCCCGGTGCCAACGCCCGGCTCTCCCCGGCCGACGTCGAAGCGGCCGCCGCCCGGATCGGGAGCGCGGGCTTCGTGCTGCTCCAGCTCGAGGTCCCCCTCGAGACCGTGGCGGCGGCGGCCCGGCTCGCGCGCCGTGCCGGAGCCGTCGTCATCCTGGACCCCGCCCCCGCGCGCCCCGAGGCGCGCTCCCTGCTCCATCTCGCGGACTACGTCACGCCGAACGAGACCGAGCTGCGCTGCCTCGCGGGGGACGAGGGGTCGGACGCGCCGCCGCCGCAGCTCGCCCGGGAGCTGCTGGCCTCCGGGGCCCGCCACGTCGTGACGAAGCTGGGAGCGCACGGCGCCCGGCTCGTGGGAGGAGAGGCGGAGCGCGTCTGGCCGGGGATACCCGTCACGGCGGTGGACACCACCGCGGCGGGGGACGTCTGGAACGGGGCCTTCGCCACCGCCCTGGCGGCGGGGGAGGACCCCGACCGTGCGGGACGCTTCGCGAACGCGGCGGCCGCGCTCTCGGTCACGCGTCCCGGAGCGCAGCCCGGGATGCCCGGCCGGTCCGAGGTCGAAGAGCTTCTGCAGCGAGAGGAGGGTCGATGAAGAGAGCGCGGGGAATCGGTGCGTGGAGACGGCTGGCCTGCGCGGGGCTGGCCCTGGCGATGGCGCAGGTGGCGGGAGCCGAGCCGGTTCCCGTCGTCCTGGACACGGACATCGGCGACGACATCGACGATACGTGGGCGCTCGCCTACCTGCTCCGGAGCCCGGAGCTGGAGCTGCGGATGGTGCTGACCGACTACGGCGACACGGTTTACCGGGCCAAGGTCGCGGCGAAGCTGCTGGAGGTGGCGGGCCGCGGCGACGTCCCCGTGGGCATCGGCATCCGCCAGGCCGAGGAGGGCGGTCGCCAGTCGGCCTGGGTGGAGGGCTACGACCTGGGGAGCTACCCCGGCGCCGTCCACGAGGACGGCGTCCAGGCGCTGATCGAGCTGATCCGCGAGTCGGAGCAGCCGATCCGGGTGATCGCCATCGGGCCGGCCCCCAACATCCGCGCCGCCCTGGAGCGCGCCCCCGACATCGCGGAGCGGGCCGCCTTCTTCGGGATGTACGGCAGCGTGCGCAAGGGGTACGGCGGCAACCCTGAGCCGGAGCCCGAGTGGAACGTGCGGGCGGATCCGGCGAGCGTGCGGGCGATCCTGGCGGCGCCCTGGGCCGTCACGCTGACGCCCCTCGACACCTGCGGCCTGGTCAGGCTCGCGGGGGAAGACTACGCCGCGGTGCGGGACAGCGACGATCCCCTGGCCCGGGCCGTGATCGAGAACTACCGGATCTGGCTCCCCCACGTCGACTGGCTGCCGGAGGATCCCGGACGTCCCGACCGGGAGAGCACGGTCCTCTTCGACACCGTCGCCGTCTACATGGCCTTCGCCGAGGAGCTGCTCGAGTTCGAGGATCTCACGCTGCGGGTCACCGACGAGGGACACACCATCGAGGACCCGGAGGGGCGGCCCGCGCGCTGTGCGTTGCGCTGGGTCGACCGGGGCCGTTTCGAGCGGCACGTCGCGGCGCGGGTCGCCGGGGAGTCGGGCGGCGACTGACGCGCCCGGCGCGCCTCACGTCCCTTGACTCCCTCTCCTCCATATGTGACCATTGGGTCACATATGGGAGGGACCGGTCGGGGAAGAGACGACACCCGGGTCTGGCGCGCACTCGGGGACCCGTCGCGGCGCCGGATCCTGGACCTGCTCCGGCAGCGCTCCCGCACCACGGGGGAGCTGTGCGGAGAGTTCCCCCTGAGCCGCTTCGCCGTGATGAAACACCTGGGCGTCCTGGAGCGGGCGGGCCTGGTGCTCGTGGAACGCCGGGGCCGCGAGCGCTTCAACCACCTGAACGTCGCGCCGATCCAGGAGATCTACCGGCGCTGGATCCGCCCCTTCGAGGCGCTCCCCGCGGATCGTCTGCTCCGGATCAAGGCTCTCGCCGAGAGCGAGGAGGAGAAGTGAAGACCAGCGAAGCCGCACGCCTCAGCAGCCTGAGCCTGGAGGTGACGATCCGGGCGGAGCCGGAAGCCGTCTGGAAGGCCCTGACCGACGACATCGGCCGGTGGTGGCCGGCGGAGTTCTACGCGGGCGGCGCGCCCGGCGAGCGGCGCTTCGTCCTTGAGCCGTGGCCCGGCGGTCGCATGTTCGAGGAATGGAAGAGCGGGGGGCTCGTCTGGGGCAACGTGATCGGCGTGGATCCCGGGAAGACGCTCCAGGTGGCGGGGATCACGTTCCCGGGCTGGGGTGGTCCCACGCTCTGGCTCGGGTCCTGGGAGCTGTCGGGGGAGTCGGGGACGACGCGCCTGCGCTTCCAGGAGAGCGCGATCGGGCAGACCTCCCCCGAGAACGCGGCCGAGAAGGACAAGGGATGGAGGTTCCTGTTCGACGGCGCGCTCCGGGCCCACCTGGAGGGCACGCCTCCCCCCGTCTGGAGCGACTGACCCGGGCTACCGGGCCTGGCCCGCGCGCGGGCTCGCCGCCGTCGGCGCGACCGCTCCACGGAGCGACAGCGCGACCGGGACGAGGGAGACACCCGCCGCCAGCCAGGCCATGCTCGCGAAGCCGACGGCCGCGAACACGATGCCGCTGGCCAGAGCCCCGAGCGCGGAGGCGGCGCCCATGACCGTGTCGGCGAAGCCCTGGGTGCCGCCCCGCTCCTCCGGGCCCAGCGGGTCGGCGAGCAGCGCCGACCCCGCCACGTGGCAGAGGTTCCAGCCGAGCCCCAGCAGGAACAGGGCTCCCGACAGCGGCAGCAGCCGGGTCGAGAGCGGGGCCCAGAGGCAGGCCGCCGCCAGGGCCAGGCCCCCGGCCGCGATCACGGGGCGGCGCCCCCAGGCGTCCGAGGCGCGGCCGGAGACGACGGAGAACGCGTACATCCCCAGGACGTGCGAGGAGATCACGAAGGAGATCCCGGCGAGGTGATGGTCGTGAGCCTCCATGTGGACGGCGGTGATCACCATCAGCATCACCATCACCGCCTGGGCGAGCGCCATGGTCGCTATCGCCACGCGCGTCTCGGGGAGACGCAGGATCCGACCCAGGGGCCGAGGGGGAGGCGGTTCGACCTGCGCGCTTGCGGACGCCCGCCGCCGGGCGAGCTCCCTGGGCTCGGGACGGAGGCCCGCGAGGATCACCGCCACCACCGTGGCGAACAGCACGGCGGAGGCGGCGAACGGACCGGAGAGCGGCTCCACGCCCAGCTCCGTTGCGGCGCGGCTCGTCGGGGCGACCAGGGCGGGGCCCAGCACCGCGCCCACGGTCCCGCCCAGGACGACCGTGGAGATCGCGCGGCCGCGCCGCTCCGGCGCGGCGACCTCGGCCGCCACGAAGCGACCCAGGAGCAGCGCCGAGTTGGCCATCCCCATCAGGCAGACCCCGGCCAGGTAAGGCCAGAGGGCGGCCCCGACCACGGCTCCGCCGGCCAGCAGCGACCCGAGCACGCCGACGCCGACTCCCAGGGCGAGCGTCGGCCGCCGCCCGGCGAGATCCATCAGGCTTCCCCACAGGAAGGCCACGGATGCCGCTCCCGTCTGGGCGATCGCCACGGGAGCGCCGGCCCAGGCCGGGGAGCCTGCGAGCCGGGTGACGACGAGGGGGGCGACGGTCGCGGCCAGCACCATCCCCGCCGAGCCGAGGCTCTGGCACACGAACAGCGTCAGGGCGATGCGGCGCGCCGCTCTGCGGTCGGCCTCGTCGTCCGCCCGGTCAGGAGCCGGGCGCAGCCGCGACTCCGCTCTTCCGGGAGAGGAAGAACCCGATGCACTGATCCCGCCACTGGGCCGCGTGGTCGGCCTGGACCTGGAGCCTCGCCAGCACCTCCGCGAAGCGCTGGTCGTCCACCCGGCCTCGCAGGGCCTGCCACGCGTCCAGCAGCTCGGCGGCCTCCCGGGCTCCCTGCTCGTAGTGGGCCGCGATCTCCTCCCACAGCGTGCGCCCGGACTTCATCTCGTAGTCCCAGGGCAGCCGGTGGAACCACAGCAGCAGCTCGTCGGGGGTGGTGGCGGGATCGTCCCACCGCTCGCTCAGGGGGGGATGGTACTGGGTCACGGCGCCGCTCCCCCGGCGGGTGCGGTCGAAGCCGATCGCTTCGGAGTCGGCCCGGTGGTAGTAGATCGCGGACCAGTCCTCCCGGCGGGGGTCGGGGTTCTCGGGCATCGGCGCGTAGTGGTCGCCGCCGATCAGGTGGTGCAAGCCCACGGGCATCGTGTAGCGCACGTACGTCTCCCGCGAGCCCATCATCATCTCGGAGATCGCAGCCACGAGGCCGGGGTCGCGCCCCCAGGTCGAGCGGGTCCACTCCCCGGCGATCGCCTCGGCGCTCAGGCCCGGGTCCCAGGCGAGCCGCCCGTAGGCGTACCAGTTCGCCTGGGCGAAGTGGTGGCCGCACCAGTTCACGTCGCTGCCCGTGTTGGCCACGCCCGCCATGCCGGTCATCGCGTATCCGTGGAGGGAGCCGTCCAGCACCCTGGCCACCGTGGAGCCGGTGCCCGAGGCGTGGGTGTCGGCCTGCAGGAACTCCTGCCACATCGTCCCCAGGTAGACCAGGTGGCGGGAGTGCCCGAGGTACTCCTGGGTGACCTGGAGCTCCGCCATCAGGGGCGTCTCGGGCATCGCGCCGAAGAGCGGGTGGAACGGCTCCCGGGGCATGAAGTCGAGGGGCCCGTTCTTGGCCTGGACGAAAACGTTCTCGCGGAGCGTCCCGTCGAGAGGCACGAACTCCATGTGGGCGCGCTTGATCCGGTCGGCGTCCACGCTCTCGTCGTAGACGAAGGCGCGCCACATCACGACGCCGCCGTGGGGCGCCAGGGCGTCCGCCAGCAGGTTCGCTCCATCGGCGTGGGTGCGGCCGTAGTCCTGGGGGCCCGGCTGCCCCTCGCTGTTCGCCTTGACCAGGAAGCCGCCGAAGTCGGGGATCAGGCCGTAGATCTCGGCGACCTTGTCCCGCCACCAGGGGGCCACGGCGGGGTCGAGGGGGTCCGCCGTGGGCAGCCCGCCGATGACCTTCGGGGACGCGAAGTTGACGGCCAGGTAGAGCCGGATCCCGTAGGGGCGGATCGCGTCCGCGATCGCCGCCAGCTTGCGGAGGTGCTCGCTGGTGAGGACCCGGGGGCTCGCGTTGACGTTCGTGGGCACGGTCCCGTTGACGCCGATCGAGGCGTTCGCCCGGGCGTAGTCCAGGATGCGGGGATCGACCGTTCCGGGCAGCTCGTCCCAGTCCCAGAGCGACCGGCCCGCGTAGCCGCGCTCGACGCTCCCGTCGAGGTTGTCCCAGTGGTTCAGAAGCCGCCGCTGCAGCCGGGGTCGCTGCTCCACGTCGAGATCCGCGACGACGGCACCGGTGTCGAGCAGGCGCAGCAGGTGGAAGGCCCCGTAGAGCACCCCGATCTCGCCGCTGGACGCTACGACGGTGACGCGGTGGCCGTCCAGCTCGGTCGTCCGGATCAGGAAGCCCTCGGCTCCCACCCGGTCGAGGGCCTCGTCCCAGCCGAGCCGGGCCACCTGCGGGGAGCTCTCCGGCGTGCCGGCGACCACGGCCCCGTCGCCGGCCGACGTCGCGCCGGGGGTCTCGCGACCGAGCAGGCCGCTCAGTCCCCGTCGCAGCTCCTCCCGGACGACCGCCAGCGTCGGGGAGTCCCCCGGCACGAGGACGGCGGTGAACCTGGCGTCGTACGCGCTGCGCGTCCCGGCGTCCTCGAGGGGCGCGTAGCGCAGCCAGAGGTCGTACCCCGTCTCGCTGGCGGCTGGCGACGCGGGGAGGACGAGGACGACGCCGAGGGCGAGGGCGGCCGGGCCGCCGAGCTTCCTGTCGAGCATGGTGCGCACTCCGTTCGGGCCTGCGGCCGCTTTCGAGAGCCGTGTGTCCCGTAGCGTAGTCCGCCTTCGGGGAGCCCTTCAAGCGACTCCGCGGCCGAGGCTCGCGTTGACAGCTGAAAGCGCGGCGACTAGATTCGCTCGACTCCGGGGGCCGGAGAGCAGCCTTGACCTCCCCATCACAGGATCAGCCGGCGGCGCTGCGGCCCGGGACGGGCATCGCGCTCTCGATCGCGCTGGCCGCCCTCGTCCTGCTCCTCCCCCGGCCCGAGGGGCTCTCACCCGAGGGGCAGCGGCTCGGGGCGCTGTTCGCGCTCGCCATCGGCCTGTGGGTGACCGAGGCCCTGCCCGTGGGCGTCACCGCGCTGCTCGTGCTCGTGCTCCAGCCCCTGGGGCGGGTGGCGGACATGGGCACGGCGTTCCAGGGGTTCGCGAGCCCCGTCTTCTTCTTCGTCCTGGCGATGTTGTTCCTGGCCCAGGCCGTCATCGGCGCCGGCCTCGACCGCCGCTTCGCGTTCTGGCTCCTGGACCGGGCCGGCTCCGACAGCCGCCGCGTCGTGATCGCGCTGATCGTCGGGTCGTCCGCGGTCTCGACGATCATGTCCGACGTCCCCGCATGCGCGATCTTCATGACCATCGGGCTCGGCGTTCTCACTCGCGCCGGGGCGGAGCCCGGAACCTCGCGCTTCGGCAAGGCGGTCATGGTCGGCATCCCCATCGGCTCGCTGATCGGCGGCGTGGCCACGCCGGCGGGCAGCTCGATCAACGTCCTCGGGATGCACTTTCTCGAGGAGCACGGAGGGGTCACGGTCTCCTTCCTGGAGTGGACGGCGATTGGCGTTCCCATGGCCCTGGTGCTCACCCCCCTGGCGTGCTGGGTCGTGTTGCGCTTCTTCCCCCCGGAGCTGGAGCGCGTTCCCGGTCACGACCAGATCGCAGCGGAGCGCGCGCAGCTCGGTCCGCTCACGCTCCCGGAAAAGAAGGCGATCGCCCTCGTCTCCACGATGCTGGTGCTGTGGGTGGCCGGAAACTGGGTCCCGCAGCTCAACGTCGTGATGGTCGCGCTGATCGGCTCGATCGCGATGTTCCTGCCGGGGGTGGATCTGCTGCGCTGGCGGGAGCTGCAGCCCAGGCTGGCCTGGGACGTCCTGCTCCTGATCGGCGGCGTCACCTCCATCGCGGCCGCCTCGGTGGAGACCGGCCTCGCGGAGTGGCTCGTCACGGGCGTCCTGGGAGGCATGCAGGCCTGGAGCCCGGTGGCCGCCGTGGCCGCGATCAGCGCCTTCACGGTGCTCGTTCACCTCGTGGTGCCGATCGGGCCCGTGATCAACGCGCTCCTGATCCCCCCCATCGTCCTGCTGGCCCGGGAGGCCGGGGTCAACCCCGCCGTCTACGCGCTGCCGGTCGCGTTCAGCGCCTCGGCCTCGTTCCTGCTCCCCATCGATCCGGTCCCGCTGCTGACCTACTCGAAGGGCTACTACCGCATGCTGGACATGCTGGTCCCGGGCCTGGTGCTGGGGGCGCTCTGGGTGGTGTGGCTCACGGTACTGGTCGTGGGCCTGGCCCCCCGCCTCGGCCTCGGCTGAGAGAGAGCCGGGCCCACGCCGTCGGGTAGAGTGAAGCCGTGGAGGGGCTCCGCTTCGGGCTCGCGCTCCTCGTGCTGCTGGGTCTGCCGGGGGGCGTCCTGCTCTGGCTCTGCATCCACCCCTTCGCGGATCGGTGGCGCCGCATCGGCCCGGGGTGGACCTACGCGATCCTGCTGGTGCCGATCACGGCTCTCGGGGCCGTCGTCTTCCGGGCTCGCCACCGGCTGCTCGCCGTCGACTACGGCACCCACCACGGCTTGCTCATCCTGGGTTTCGTCGCGGCGTTGGGCGCCGGCCTTATCGCGTACCGCCGTCGTGGCCTGCTGACCTTCGCCGTGCTGGCGGGCCTGCCCGAGCTCTCCCCGGAGCGACATCCCCGGAACCTGCTCACGGAGGGGATCTACGCCCGGATCCGGCACCCCCGCTACGTCGAGCTGTCTCTGTGGGTGCTGGCCTACGCGTGCGTCGCGAACTACCTGGCGACGTGGATCGCCCTTGCCGCCCTGCTGCCGGCCCTCTACCTGATCGTCGTGCTGGAGGAGCGGGAGCTGCGGGAGCGCTTCGGCCAGGAGTACGCGGACTACGCGTCGCGGGTCCCGCGCTTCATTCCCCGTTCCGCCAGACCTCGACCCACGTCTCGTTCGGGGTCCTGAAGCTGCCCGTCACCAGGTCCGTGTCACCGTCGCCGTCGTAGTCCCCCGCGTCGAGGGTGACGTGCTGTCCGCCGATCTCCAGCGTGTGGCGCTCGAAGCGCCCGTCGGGCAGGTGCTCCAGCCAGACCAGGGAGGGCAGGTCCGAGACCAGGTCCTCGGCGCCCGAGCCGCCTCTCTGGACGAAAGCGCTCGCCGCGATGTCGACGTCCCCGTCCCCGTCGAGATCGGCGGCGATCGCCCCGTGGACGCCGTTGAGGGCGGCCATCGGGTGCGGCTCGAAGGGAAAGCCTCCGCGGTTCTCCAGCCACTGGAGGCCGTGCCACGGCTTCAGCAGGTAGTCGTCCAGCATGTCCCCGGCGGACAGCACGACGTCTATGTCCCCGTCCCGGTCCATGTCGGCGAGGGCGATGCCGGAGGAGCCCCAGGCGGGGTGGGGAGCCCGGTAGATCGTCCGCCTCTCGAAGCGGTGCTCTCCCCGGTTGAGCATCGCCTCCACCACCTCGTGATGCTGCGCGATCAGGACCACGACGTCGGGCTGGCCGTCCCCGTCGAGGTCGGCGCTGGGGACGTGGATCGAGCCCGCCCGGGGATCCTCTCCGACCCGGGCGAAGCTGGGGGTGGCCCCCGGTGGGGCCGTGTTCTCGAACGTCAGCGTCGCTCCCACCGCCCGCCAGCCGAACGCTGCGACGACCAGGTCGAGGTCCCCGTCGGAATCGAGGTCGGCGGCCTGCACGTCCGCCACACGGGGCAGGCCGGAGACCAGCGTCCGCGGCTCGTAGCGGCCGTCCTCGCCGCGCCGCAGCCAGACCACGCTGCCGTTCTCGTGGTCCCCGGGCGGGATGCTGCCGAGGTCGGCGACGAGCAGGTCGCGGGCTCCGTCTCCGTCGAGGTCGACCAGGGTCGCGTGGGCCGGGTGCGGCACGCGGGCCAGGACCGACAGGCCGCGCTCCGGTCTGCGGGGATCCCCGCCGAGCACGAGCCCGTGGTTCATGTCGCAGGCGACGACCTCGGGCTTCTCGTCCCCGTCCAGGTCTGCGAACAACACGTTCGCGACGGCAGGTCGCTCCGGGCCGTCGGGGAGCCCGAGGCCGGCGACGCGGAACCGCGACGTGTCCGGGGCCGGCCAGGGAGGGGGGGCGGGGAGGGCGTCCGGGGCGCGGCTCTCGAAGTAGTACCCCAGCCGCTCGACGTCGTAGTCGTACTCGAGCTCGGCGCCCGGGGGAGCCCCGATCCGGCTCATGAGCAGGCCCGTCATGACGTGGACCGTCTCGCGCCAGCGGCTCTTCGGCAGGGTCTCCGGAGGGGAGAAGGCGTGGCAGCCCTCGCATACCCGGTGCGCCAGCTCCTCGAGGGCGGCGTCGGGCGAGTCCCCGGCCTGGGCCGGCTGCGCCGCCTCGCCGCGCCCGGCGCCCGAGAGCAGCGCCCAGGCGGCGGCGACGGCCGCGGCCCGTGCCCGCCGGGAAGGACGCAGCCTGGCGGCGCTCCTCAGTTCGCGACCGTGAAGGAGACCGAGCGCATCTCGCTGCCCCGGTCGTCCTCGACCGCCACCCGCAGCTCGTAGTCGCCGGCCGGGAACTGTCCCACCGGGAGAGCGCACACGTGCCGGATCTGGCCGCTCGCGTCCGGCTCGGGGAGCGGCGTGGGCGCCTCCGCGAGCTTCGTCCCGTCCTGGAACACCTGGAGCCGCGCCTTCGGAGTGTGCGCGCCGCCCCGGGCCGCGTAGACCGTGAAGAAGAACGCGGCTTCCTGCCGCTCGGCCTTGCTCACCGGTTCCCCGAGGTTCGGATAGACCAGGATCTCTTCGAATGCGAGGGGCCGGTCGGGATCCCGGTCGTCCTCGGGGAGCTGCTCCACGCGCTTGACCAGCACGACGCTGCTCATGCGGAGGTGGTCCTGGGAGGCGTCCGGGACGTCCACCCTGCCACGCCGGATGCTGGCGGAGTCGGCCAGGGCGTCGTAGGCCACGGCCTCGATCTGGTACGTCCCCGGGGGCAACTGCGCCTCCCGGTAGAACAGCACCTCGCCCGCCCGGGCCTCCTCGAGCTGCTCCCAGGGGCCGCTGAGCTGGTAGCTCTGGCTGAGGCGGTCGACGACCTGCTCTGTGAGGTCCTTGATCCGGACCACCACCGCGAAGTCGGCCTTGAAGGTCTCCCCGTCGCCCCGCTCGAAGCGGAGACCGTCGCTGGGGATCTCGACGAGGATCGGCACCAGCCCCGGCCGCTCGGGCTGCGGGAAGCTGAGACCGAGGGCCCGGGCCGGGAACGCGTCGGCGTTCCGGGAGTGGTTGAGCCGGGCCACAGCGGGGGCCTCGAAGGGCAGGACCGGGGCCTCCTGGGGCTGCTTGTCGAGGGCGTAGTAGCCCTTGCGGGCCCGGACCCGGAGCCCGGGCCGGCGCACCTTGACCTCGACCTCCCGGAAGCTGCCGTCCCGGGCCGCGTTGCTCGAGGCGTACGCCAGCATGTAGTAGAAGCGCATGTCGTCGTTGATGCGCCCGAAGCCCTCGCCGAGGTCGTTCGTCTCGCTGATCATGAAGCCCCCGGTGTCCCGGGCCAGGTTGCCGAGGCCGCTGTGGGGGTTGAGGCGCAGCAGGTCCTCGTTCCGCTCCAGGTCCTTCATCATCGCGCCGGTGGTCACGTCGCGGCCCGAGGAGCGCTGCTGGAGCTGAGCCTTCGCCGCCGCCATCATCTCATTGGCAGTCTCGCGGGTGGCGCTCTCGGTCCGGAGGCCCGCGGCGTCCATGGTGTAGATGCTGACGTTGGAGCGGTTCGCCTCGCTGATGACCGCGGTGAAGTGCGACTGGACGGCGGGTGGGATTGAGAGGCCCTCCGAGAAGAGGACCACGCTCTTGCGGCCCGGGAGCGGGGCCAGGGAGCTGACCACGGACAGCAGGGCGTTCGTGCTGGCGTAGCCCTGCTGGTCGCGCTCCAGGACCTCCACGTTGCGCAGCATGCGCATCTGGATCCCGTTGAGCATCGCCTCCACCGCGGCGGCCCCGCTGGCGGATCCCGCCGCCGCCGCTGCCCCACCTCCTCCGGGACCGCCGGAGATCGCGCCCGCCGCCGCGCGGGACAGCGCTTCCTGCTTCTCCATCAGGCCGCGCTGCTCGGCGCGGCTCGACTCGTACGGCGTCGTCACCATCGAGCCGGCGCCCTCGATGGCTTGCCGCAGTGCCGCCGGGTCGTCGGTGTACGGCTGCAGGGTCCGCAGCGAGAGGTCGACGGCGAAAACGCCGACCCGGTCCGTGGGCTGGCGGTTGTTCTCCAGGTAGGTCAGGGCGGCCTCCCGGGCGTTCTTGTGGCCGTTCGGGGAGAGCCGGTCGAACACGAAGGCGATCAGCGTCAGCTCCGGCTCCTCCGGGACCGCGTCGGGGTCGGGCTCGCCGATGGAAGTCCCGGACTCTCCCTCTGAGGAGCGCTCGGCCTCCTCGGAGGCCGCCCCGTCCGCTTCGGGGTCTCCCACCACCGTGAAGAGATCCACCTGCTGCAGGACGCCGTCCTCGTACACCTCGAAGTCGTCGGCGCTGAGGTCCTTGACCGGCCGATCCTTCTTGTCCCGGACGACGACGTCGAGGAGTACCCGGGAGGTCTCCACCCCGAAGATCTCCCCCGTCGGCACCGGCTCGGCGTCCGCTTGCTGCTGCGCTCCCGCCGGGATCCCGGCGAGGCTGCCCGCCAGCAGCCAGGGCACCGTGGCTCGGATTCTCATGTCTCCTCCCCCTCTCTGGAGCCCGCCCTACTCGGGCGCCTGCTCTCCGGCCTGCCGGTCCAGGCCGGCCCCCATCGGTGCCCCGGCCCCGCCAGCACGCTGGGCCTCGTCCAGCCTGCGAAACTCCTCCCGCTCCCGGGCGGCGTCCTCGGTCCGGCCCGCCCGGGTGTAGGCCCGGGCCAGCTCGAAGCGCATCTGCCGGCTGGTCGGGGCGATGGCCACGCCCCGCTCGAGATGCTCGATGGCACCCTCCACGTCGCCCGTCTGGAGCAGGATGCGGCCCAGTGTGTTCTGACCGGCGGCGACCTGCGGCGCCAGCACCACGGCCTTCTCCGCGAGCTGTTTCGCCTCCTCGAGGTCGCCGCGCACCATCTTCTCGAGGGCGATCTGCAGCATCGACTCGACGTGGTAGGGGTTGATCTCGATCTCGCGCTGAAACTGCTGGAGCGCCCGGTCTTGGTCTTCCCGCAGCAGGAAGACCCCGAAGGCGTAGTGCACGTTGCGCTCATCCGGGAAGCGCAGCAGCAGCTCCTCGAAGCCGGCCCGGGCGGGCTCCCGCCGCCCGTGGGACCAGTGCTTCGTGGCCCGCCCCGCCATCAGAACCATCTCCCGATAGCGCGTCGGAAGCTCGGCGGGGAGGTAGGGGAGCCGCAGCACGCTCAGGCCCAGCGCCTCCACAAGGCTCGCGCTCTCGTTGCCCTGGCGGGTCA